>TARA_R110002074_G_scaffold349634_1_pt1 | contig 183479 bp, 176 predicted proteins | sample TARA_R110002074 | Tara Oceans TARA_R110002074 (sample SAMEA4397215) | marine metagenome | biome: Polar Biome; feature: [MIX] marine epipelagic wind mixed layer (ENVO:01000061); material: water (ENVO:00002006), including particulate matter (ENVO:01000060) such as... | depth...
CACTTAACATTGATGGTGAAAATCAGCCGTTATGCTGAGGTCTCGTATAGTTAAAGACTTGTTTAACCAAGGGAGACGGCAATGATTGATGTTTATACCTCTGCAACACCGAATGGGCACAAAGTAACCATCGCTTTGGAAGAACTACAACTGCCCTATCAGGTACATCAAATTCATTTGTTTGAAAATGAGCAGAAAACGCCCGAGTTTCTTGCCTTAAACCCGAATGGCAGAATCCCCGTTATCGTTGATCGAGATAATAATGACTTAACGATTTTCGAATCCGGCGCTATTTTGCTTTATCTCGCCGATAAAAGCGGAAAACTGATGCCCAAAGACCCAACGCGTTACTGGCAGGCTATGCAATGGCTGATGTTTCAGATGGGCGGTGTTGGCCCAATGATGGGGCAGGCGAACGTGTTTTATCGCTACTTTGAAGAAAAAATTCCCGCCGCTATAGACCGTTACCAAAACGAAGTTAGACGACTATTTAGCGTGTTAGACGGTCGTTTAAAAGATCACGAATACCTCGCCGATGAATACAGCGTCGCCGATATCGCCAACTGGTCCTGGGTCAGAATACATAACTGGTCGGGTGTAAGCATCGAAGGCTTACCACACTTAGAACGCTGGATAGATCAACTGGCAGAACGGCCCGCCTGTCAAAAAGGCATCACCATCCCAGAAAGCGAATTGACCAGCGAAAACCCAGCTGATGAATTGATAAAAGACCTTAGGGGTATGGTGGTTAAATAAATTAGTTTAGCGGGATGAAAAAGCACAGCCTTGGCTGTTTGAGCTTTTAGCCTAAACCCATCAATCAACCAATTTAAAACAAGGCAAATAAACGTCATCACTGATTTTTACGGTTTGTAGTGTAACGGGCAGGTCAAAATCTAACGCGTCGAAGTCTTTACCGATCAATGAGCTGATCATTCTTGGCCCTTCTGCTAAATCTATCAACAACACGGCGTACGGTACGTCGTCTCTAAACGCTGGGCCGGGTGCTCTGTAAACCACGCTGTAAGAATGTATGGTTCCATTACCACTGGCTGCGCGGTGTTGCAGGTTTTCTGATTGGCACAAACGGCAAATTCGTTGCTGATAATATTGCACGTGGCCGCAATCATTACAGTGTTGCAGCAGCAATTCCCCGTCTTTAAATCCATCCCATAGGGCCTGACTATCGGCGTCGGGCGTGGGTAAGGGTTTTTGTAATACGTCTGCAGTTAAACCGCTCATAGTGTGCTCCCCGTGCCTAAAATCGTTGTTGCCTGGGTAGAAAAGCCGGCGCCTAAGGTATGAACTATCCCTAGTTCTGCACCGGCGACCTGACGTTCACCACAACTGCCGCGAAGTTGGCGAACCACTTCTACAAAATGAAACCATGCGGCAGGAATGCCGGGGTGGGCATAAGACAGCATACCGCCGTGTGTATTGGTTGGAATGCTACCGCCGTAGGTGATATTACCATCTTGCACGAAAGCGCCTGATTCGCCTTTTTTGCAAAAGCCCAGATCCTCAAGCATCATCAATAAGGTGCCGGTAAAGCAATCATAAATACCCGCTACGTCCATATCGGCGGCTTTAACGCCGGCCATATCGTAGGCTTTTTGTGCCGATTGTACGGCACCCGTTTGGGTGAGTTCGGGCATTAAAAAGATATGTTCGTGACTGTAATACTCTCCTCCACCAAGAATGTAGATTGGGGTATCGGTATATTCGTGCGCTCTTTCTGCTGAGGTTAAAATCAACGCGGCTGCGCCGTCTGAAATTAACGAGCAATCGAGCATATGGTATGGCGAGCTGACCATTTTGGAATTCAGAACGTCTTCAATGGTAATCAGGTCGGTTTTTTGTGCGCCGGGTGTACGGCTTGCGTGCTCACGAAAAGTAACGGCTACTTGCGCCAGTTGTTCAGGCGTTGTGCCGAACTCTTTCATATGCCGATGGGCGGTCATCGCAAAGGTGTTGGCGACTGGAATGCCAAATGGCATTTCGTATTGCTGGTCGCGGCTTTCGGTCATCGCTCTTATCGCCATATCCGGTGTCATACCGCTTAACAGGCTGTCACCACAGGCCACTAGCACGGTATCTGCCAGGCCTGCATTAATAGCAGCGGCTGCGGTATTGACCGCTGCGCCTGCGGTTGCGCCGGATACTTGCAAGGTATTTGAATAGCTCGGCTGGATATTTAAGTATTCACTGAGCGCAATACTAAAACGGTGAAACGAGGAGGCAAAGGCGTTGCCGGTGAGCACACCATCAATTTCACTTTTATCCATCCTCGCATCGGCGAGTGCTTTGAGCGTAGCGTCGGCGGTTAAATCGAGCGGGCTTCTGCCAGGTACACGGCCAGAAGGCGACTGCCCAACGCCAACGATGGCCACTTTGCCGCGCAGTGATCTATTCATGCGCATCTACTTCAACCACAACGGCGCCACGTGCTACGTTATCGCCTGCTTTACAAAGAATGCTGGACACTATGCCGGCATTAACCGCTTCAATTTGTAACTGCATTTTCATGGACTCCATTACGATTAATAACTGCCCGGCTTCAACCGATTCGCCCTCTTCCACTTTGACGCTGATAATTTCGCCCATCATCGGCGCGGTCACGCTACTGGCTGATTCTGAACCAGCCTGTTTATCGCTAACGATTTGTACCACTTGATAGCTACTTTGTTGTCCTAATGCGTGAATGTAGACGCAATCATCAGTGGCTTTTGCGCTAAGCGACACGCATCCATCTGTAAATTCGGCCAGATAACTCAACGCGCTTTGTGGCTGTAAACGTAGGTCAAATTGCTGTTCATCGACCATCACGGAGACGAGGTTATCTTTGTCGACCTTCAGGAAAGCGATTTTCCATTGTTGTTCGTCTTGCACCAGGTTAAAGGTGTAGATGGGACGGTCATCGGGTGATTGCAGCGTCCAGTGGCTAAAGGTGTCTGCGCGTAGCCAGGGGTTAGTTGAACTGACCTCTCTATACTGACCAAGCCATAGCACTGCCGCGATAGCCGCCTGTTTTTTTAGTTGTTCAGAATCGCTCGTTTCTGAGTACCCCGTTAACCAACGGTCTAATGTACCGGTATCAATATTATCGGCAATTACGTCTGGGTCGCGTAATAACTGCTGTAAGAAGTTGCGGTTGTTATCGAGGCCGAAAATAACCGTATCGCTGACACCTTTTTGCAGGCGTTCCAGTGCTTCGGCACGGTTCGCACCATCGGCAATTAATTTGGCGACCATTGGGTCGTAATAAGAAGAAACTTCGTCGCCGCTATCGACACCCGACTCAACACGTAGGTGTTGTTGTGGGAACTGAATAAAATCAACGGTTCCAGTTGCTGGCATAAAGTTTTGCGCTGGCGATTCTGCGTACAGGCGCACTTCGATGGCGTGACCTGTTGCCGTTACATCGTCTTGCACGAAACCAAAACCACTACCCTGTGCGATACGGATTTGTAGTTCGACCAGGTCTAATCCAGTAATCATTTCAGTTACCGGGTGCTCGACTTGCAGCCTTGGGTTTACTTCCAGGAAGTAATGTTCGTTGCCTAGAACCAAAAATTCAACCGTGCCCAGACCTCTAAAGTTTATTTGCTTTGCTAAACGGCAAGCATCGGTGAGTAGCGTTGCTCTTAAGGTTGGGCTTAAGAAAACAGCCGGCGCTTCCTCGACTACTTTTTGATGACGCCTTTGTAAGGAGCATTCGCGCTCAAATAAATGCACGACATTGCCTTCACCATCACCAGCGACCTGCACTTCAACGTGACGCGCATTATTGATGCATTTCTCAATGAGTAATGAATCATCAGAAAAAGAACGCAGTGACTCACTCATCGCCGCAGCGATATCGGCGTCTAAATTGGCAAAGTCATTCAATACACGCATGCCTTTACCGCCACCGCCAGCTGCGGCTTTCAGCATAACGGGTGGCGTCATTGCTTTGACCAGTTCGGCGATAGCCGCGGGATCGTTGAGTTTGCCATCGCTACCTGGAATAACCGGTACTTGTGCATTAATGGCTTCTTTTTTAGCTGCCGATTTATCGCCAAAACGGCGCAAACTATCCGCACGCGGGCCAATAAAGGTTAGGCCCGCCTCTTCGACTGCGTCGGCAAAATCCGGGTTTTCAGATAGAAAGCCATAACCGGGGTGTATAGCGTCGCAGCCATGGTTGATAGCGGCATCAATCACCTTGTCAATATTCAGGTAACTGTCGGCTGCAGCGGCGCCACCAATAGCCACGGCGTGGCCAATTTCTCTAACGTGACGGCTTTGTTTATCGGCGTCTGAGTAGACGGCAACCGCATCAATGCCCAGTCGGCGACAAGTACGTGCAATACGGCAGGCGATTTCGCCGCGATTTGCGATAAGAATTCGTTTAATCATTGTCTGAATACACCAAATTTAGTTTCAATTTTAGGAGAGCGTCCCGCCAGGTCTAGTAATAGAGCGAGTGCTTCGCGCGTTTCTGTTGGGTCAATAACTGCGTCGTACCAGAGCTTAGAAGCAAAGTTATAGGCCCCTTCGGAATCTTCAAAGCGCTTACGGTGTGGCGCTTTGAATTCTTCGCGCTCTTCTTCGGTCCAGCTTTTGCCTTCACGGGTCAGAATGTCTTCACGCACGGTTGCTAAGGTATTCGCCACTTGTTCTGGCCCCATAATGCCAGAGCGACCAGACGGCCATGACAGCATGGCGTTTGGCTTAAAGGGTCGACCACACATGGCCAAATAACCTGCGCCGTATGAACCGCCGGTAATAAGGGTGTATTTAGGCACTTTTGCCGAACACATGGCGGTAATGAATTTAGCGCCGTCCTTTGCAATACCGCCGCGTTCTGCGTGCTCGCCGACCATAAAGCCGGGAACGTCTGCGATAAATAACAGAGGAATGTCGCGCTGGCAACATAGGTTAATAAAGTGAGCGCCTTTTTTAGCAGACTCGCTAAACATAACGCCTTCATTAGCGAGAATGCCAATTTCAAAACCGTGAATTTTGGCAAAGCCACACATCAGGGTGTCGCCGTATTTGGCTTTAAATTCATCAAAGTTACTGCCGTCGATGAGTCGCGCAAGAATTTCCCTGTTATGCGTTGGGATCTTGGTATCTTTATTGACGATGCCGTAAATGTCTTCGATGGGATAAAGCGGCTCTGCGGATTGAGCTACGTCCCAACGTTGTGTCGGCAAGTTGCCCAGGTTTCGCACGATATCACGCGCAATACTGAGGCCGTGCGCGTCGTCTTCGGCGATATGGTCGGTTACACCACTGACGCCGGAGTGCATTTCTGCGCCGCCCAGTTCTTCGTGCCCGACGACTTCGCCGGTGGCTGCCAATACGAGTTGAGGGCCGCCCAAATACATAAAGCCTTTGCCTCTGATGATGACGACTTCATCGCATAAAGCGGGAATATAAGCGCCACCTGCCGTTGATGAACCAAAAACGATGGCAATTTGTGGAATACCTTCGGCAGACATTTCAATTTGATTTACGAAGATGCTACCGAACATGCCTTCATCGGGGAAAATACCTTCCTGTTCGGGTAAGAACGCACCCCCGCTTTGCACCATAGTGATACAGGGTAGTCGGTGTTGGATGGCAAACTTCTGCGCGCGGACGTGTTTTTTGCAGGTCATGGGGTAATAGGTACCGCCCTTTACCGTCGCGTCATTAACAATAATCATGCACTGACGGCCATTAACGATACCGACGCCGGTAATTAAGCTGGCGCCTATTGCTGTGCCTTCGGGCAGGTTGTCTCCGGCTAGTTCGCCGAGTTCAAAAAAAGGTGAGCCGGGGTCGATCAATAAACGAATACGGTCACGCGGCAATATTTGCTCACGGTGTTCGGTATGCCGTTTACGTGCTTTTTCTGGCCCGCCTAGATGAGCGCGTTGGCGGCGTTGTTGTAAGTCTTTAATACGTTCTAAGTAATGATCGCGATTGGCGATAAAACTTTCCGTCTGAGTGTTTACCGTGGTTTTTAAAATGGACATAGTTTAAACATCAATATGAGTTAAATTAAAGGAAATCAGGTGATTGACGTAGCGTCAACGCTACTTTTGCAACCCCGGGTTTTTCGAAAATATCCGTATCTACAATGATCACTTTTGCCTTAAATGAGAGAGAGTTCCGGATGGTTTGCTGTATTTTTTCGGTCAATTCGGCGTCCTGATCTTTTGTTCGCCCTGCGCCCCGTTCAACCAGCACCTTGAGGTTCTGTTGTGTGGTATGGCCGTCAAAGTCGGCTAAGACACGCATAACGCCATTGGTGTCGGGTTGCATTTGTAATATCAGATCTTGAATCGCCGATGGGAAAACGTTGATGCCACGGACGATTAACATATCGTCGGTGCGGCCAAAGCAGCGTATTTTAGGCCCGGTACGACCACAGCCGCACTCGGTATCGGTGACGATAATATGATCACCACTTTTAAATCGTACGACGGGTGATGCCTCACGACCTATAGCGGTGTAGACGAGTTCGCCAGTGACTCCTTTTTCAAACGCGATCACTTCGTTTGTTTCGGGGTTTATTAATTCAACAATAATATAATCCTGACAGATCATATGCATGCCGTCCTGCTCAGCGCACTCGCCCCAATAGATAACGCCTAAATCGGTGCCGCCCATCATTTCACATACTTTTGCGCCCCAGGCGGCTTCAAGTGCTTCACGAATAGCGGGGATACCACCACCGGGCTCACCGCCAACGATCAATTGTTGTACGCCCAGTTCTGTCGCCGATTTACCCAGTACTTTAGGCGCCAGAGCGGCAACGTGTAACAGGAAGTTAGGTGCACCAATCACCACGCGCGGCTTAATGTCGTCACAAGCGCGAAGTAAACGATCTACCCCACCGTCGGCGCCAACGGGAATGTCGATAGCGCCCATATATTGAATCGCCTGTACGCATGGAATGCCACCAACAAAGCCTTTACTCATTGAAAAGCCGTGTAATACAAAATCGCCCGGCTCTACGCCACAGGCAAAAAAGCCCCGTGCGCTAAGCTCGTTCCACATTTCAATATCATTCTCGGTCAGCGCGACGTAAGCGGGACTACCCGTTGTGCCTGATGAGGCCTGCATTTGTACTATTTCAGATAAATCTGCTGCTTGATGTAAACCAAACGGTGGCGCGGCTTGTAAGCTATCCCTTAAATCCTGTTTAACGGTAAAAGGAATTTTCGTAAGATCCTGAATGGTTTTGATATCTTCGAATTTAATACCAGCATCAGCAAATTTCTGTTGGTACAAGGCTGAATTTTCAGCCAGATAAGCCATTTGCTGCTGCAGTTTTTTTTCCTGAATCTCAATGATCTCTGCCTGACTGGCCACTTCAATGGGGTGGTAGCATTGTGCACCTTTTTTTTCTAGGGCACCGTTTTTTCTATAGCTCATAATGATTATTCCTTATAATATTTGACATACAGCGGTGCCTTTAACTACGGCCCTTTCCGCACAATAACAGCTCAATTTACAACGGGCAAAAACGCCTTTTTCTGTTTGTTCTATAGACTCAATTTCACCGCTTACTCGAACTTCATCACCGGGGTAGACAGGGCCAAGGAAAGCGACGTCTAGCTCACCGCCATACGCCCAGCCACCCCAGTTCCACTCAGATAAAACACGTGAAACAAAGGCCAGGGTTAATAAGCCATGCGCAATGGTTCGGCCAAAAAAAGTGGTTTTTGCAAATTCAGGGTCGATATGCAGAGGATTGACGTCGCCAGAGGCATCGGCATACGCGTCTATCATCGCCTGGTCTACGAATTGAATTAGTTCAGGCAGCTGATCGCCTACGGAGAGGCCCTTATAGTTTTCTAATGGTGTCGTCATTATTCTTTACCCCAAATTCGAGTAATCAAGCCCGTTGTTATTAAGTCGCCGTGCTGATTGAGCGTTTCGGTGGTCATTTCGACGTAGTTACGCTCTTTTTTTTGATACAGCCTGAGTACCGTTGCAGAGGTAAATAAAGTTTCACCAATTTTTGCTGGGCGATGAAATTTGAATGTTTGCTTGGCGTGTATGCCACCTGGAGGACCGACTCGGGTACGCAGTGCGTCAATGACATAAACGGCGGCTAACATCGGCGGCGCAACGCTGTCACCTTCGTTATCTTTTACCTTAAGTTGTTTCGTTAAGTCATTGGTTGATTTGATATATTTATCTACAACGTCCTGGCTTACTTGAAAAGAAGGTGGCGGGTTTAGAAACGCATCTCCTTCTGACATGCTGTTGTATTTTACGTAGTCGCTCATCGTAAATCCTATGTTAATTCAGTTAGTTTTATAATGGTAAACGTCCTCGTCAGAGCGAGATAGTTCAGCTGTTCCAATTAAATAATTCAAGTGCGCCATCGCCTCGCCGGTAGCGAGCGATAAATTAAATATACTGAGACGGTTACCGAACATTTCTTCTATTACTTCAAGACCCGTTCTCGGTGTCTGGCAAAAGGCACGTAATTGCTCTAATGAATCTAAATGGCCCTGTGTGAGTGTATTACTTCTTTCTTGAACGCCGATAAATGTACGACCGTGTGCTGGTAATACGAGAGTATCCTTATCCAATGTTGCCAGCTTTGTCAGGCTGGATAAATAGTCTGCCAAGGGGTCGGCCTCAGTTTCATTAAAGTTAACGCTAATATTAGGTGAAATACTCGGTAAAATTTGATCACCTGAAATGAGTATTTTACGTTCAGCGTTAAATAGACAGATATGCCCGGGGCTATGGCCGCTGAATTGCAATAAAGACCACGTTTCATTATTAATAGAAAGTGATTCCGTATCGACCATGCGGTTGTAGGTAATTGGGGCTTCGGGTACGCCATTGACATAACCGCCGATTCTGCCCTGTAAGCCTTCAAGCTGTTCTTGCGTTAATCCAAAACGCTTAAAATACTGCTGACGGGATGCTTTCTGAGGCTCTGAATGCGTTTGACAAGCCATATGGGCCGTCAAGTATTCAATCTGGCTCATATGAATGGGAGCCATGGTTTTGTTCGCCAACCATTGCGCCATACCCACGTGATCAGGGTGGAAGTGCGTGATAATTATTTTTTGTATCGGCTGTTGATCGCAAAAAATGGTTAGCACCTTATCCCAAAGAGCCGCCGCTTCCTCGCTGTAATAGCCAGAATCAACGATCGTCCATCCTGAGTTATCGCGTAATAACCAGAGGTTGATATGATCCAGAGCATACGGAATAGGCATCTTTAATAAAAAGATGCCTTCCGATACTTCCAGCGGTACGCCAAACTCTGGTTTTGACGAAATGGGATACCGCAGAGTGTTTATTTTTTTTAACAAAGCAGCGCCTTAATCAGGCTTGACTGAAGCGTTGTAAGTGGTAATCGCGGTCACCAAATAATGCATTCAACATGCCTAAGCGTTTTACATAGTGCGCCACATCCAATTCGTCCGTTACGCCAATACCACCATGTAACTGGGCTGCTTGTTCGCCTACGGTTGCGCGGGCATCTCCGAGGTAAACTTTAGCGGCGGATACACTTTTTAGCCGACCTACTGGCTCGCCTTCGGTGACTTTAATCGCCGCTAAGTACGATAATGAACGCATCTGTTCTTCAGCCATAAACATATCTACGGCGCGGTGCTGTAGCACCTGAAAGTTGCCAATAGCTTGATTGAATTGCTTCCGTGTTTTTAGGTATTCGACCGTTTTTTGACGCAACTCAGAAACCACGCCTACGCCTTCAGCGCAGATGGCGGCGGCCGCAGAATCGATAACGGACTCAATAATCGGGTACGCTTCGTCTAATGTGCCCAGTAATGCGTCTGAGTCTAATACCACATTATCAAAACTGAGTTCTGAGGCGCGTAAGCCATCAAATGTTTCATAATGCCTTGCTTGCATACCTGCTGCTTTGCTATCAACAATAAAAAGTGAAATACCTTTTTCGCTGATGTTGTCGCCGCTGGTTCTTGCTGCCACGATGATTTTATCGGCCGTTTCAGCGTTGAAAACGACTGATTTAGAACCGCTTAATGAGAATTGCTCGCCCTTCTTTTCAGCGCGACATTCAACGTCAGATAAGTTGTAACGCGCTTGACGTTCAACGTAAGCAAACGCGAGCTTTAACTCACCACCAACTAGTAGCGGTAATAAGGCTTCTTTTTGCGCTTCGCTACCGGCTTGTTGAATTAACTGGCCGCCAAGAACAACGGACGCCAGGTAAGGTTCTAATACCAGGCCTTTGCCAATCGCTTCCATCACAACGCACAGCCCGGTTTGACCAAAGCCAAAGCCGCCGTATTGTTCTTCAAACGGTACGCCTAATAGGCCCATATCAGCAAAACTCTGCCAATTTTCTTCTTTATAGCCAATGCCGTTACGGCTAATTTGTTGGCGTTTTTCAAAGTCATATTCGTTTTGCAAAAATTTATTTAATGCGTCTTGCAACATGACCATTTCTTCTGATAATTCCAAATTCATTGATTATCTCCTAAAGGCCTAGTACGGCTTTCGCCATGATGTTTTTTTGAATTTCGTTTGAGCCGCCATAAATAGACGATTTACGCCAATCGAAATAATGTGGTGCTAGCATCGCTGCCTGCTCATGACCAATTGGCTCTTCTTGCCAGCCTTGTGTCATGGTTACTTTGTCATAAGGGAATGCGTAATAGCCAACCGCCTCCATTAATAAAGCAGTAATAGATTGTTGTACTTCGGTGCCCTTAATTTTAAGTAGCGATGATTCTGCCCCCGGTGCTTCGCCGGCTGATATTTTTGACAACACTCGAAGGTTAGTCATTTCAAGCGCCATTAATTCAATTTCAACGGCAGAAATTTTTGCTTTAAAGCTCTGATCTTCAATCAACGGTTTGCCGTTATAACGTTCTTCGGATGCGATTTTTTTCAAGCGTTCAATTTGCTTTTTAGAACGCGGGACCTGTGCGATATAAGTACGCTCGTGCATCAATAATGATTTCGCAATCGTCCAGCCCTCGCCTTCTACACCAACCAGATTTTCGACCGGCACTTTGACGTCTTCTAAAAACACCTGGTTGACTACGTGCATACCGTCGATGGTCACGATCGGAGACGTCGATACGCCAGGAGCATCCATGTCAATTAACAAAAAGCTAATGCCTTTTTGTTTTTTATCTTCCTGGCTTGTTCGTACGAGGGTAAACATTTTGTCGGCGTAATGGCCATGCGTCGTCCATGTTTTAGAACCGTTCACGATATAGTGATCGCCCTGCTTTACCGCTTTCGTTTGTAGAGACGCTAAATCGGAACCGGCATTGGGCTCTGAGTAACCCTGACACCACCAAACATCACTGTTATAGATATCGGCTAAATACTTTTCACGTTGTTCGTCAGAGCCGTACTTCATTAGCACAGGCGCCAACATAACCAGACCAAAAGCGACGGTTCTTAAACAGTTTGCTGCGCCACATTCTTCATCAAAAATGTATTTTTGTACGGGTGTCCATCCGGGGCCACCGTATTGCTCAGGCCACCCTGGTGCAACCCAACCCTGTTTGGCCAGGATTTTTTGCCAACGAACATAATCGTCTTTTTTAAGCGCAATACCATTGGCTACTTTATCTTGAATATCTTTCGGGTAGTTCTGCCGTAGAAATTCGCGCACCTCTAGCTGGAATGCTTGATCCTCAGGGGTGTAATTTAAATCCATATATTTCTCCTAATCTTTAACTATTAATTTACTTAAAACGGCGGTGTTTAATACAGCCGATTACTGTTTCTTTGCCATCAAACCGACCTTTAATTGTGGTCGATTCTGTTCTTTTTCGCTAAGCGGTGGAACGCGTTGCAACGATGTTTTACAACGTTCTACCAATTGGTGGTAACACCTTGTTCCACTGCGTTTACCTTCAATTTTCTGTTCAGTTAACTGGCGTATAACCCGCGCTGGCGTACCCGCTACTAATGTATTATCAGGTACTTGCATACCGATTTTGACAAATGCCATCGCGGCAACCACGCTATTTTCGCCAACATAGGCGTTGTCCATTACCACGGCATTCATACCTACTAAGACATTTTTAGCCAGTGTCGCGCTATGAACCACAGCGCCGTGACCGATATGACCCCATTCACCAATAATGGTCGGTATGTCAGGCATACAATGCAGCGTGCAATTATCCTGTATATTTGAGCCAGAACCAATTTCTATATTGGCCATATCACCGCGCAGTGACACATTGGGGCCAATATAACAATTAGCGCCAATCACTACATCACCAATAATAACGGCGCTTTGATCGACAAAACTAGACGGATGAATAACGGGTATTACCCCGTCTATCGCATAAATTTGTCGCTCGTTATGATTCACGTCGTTGGTTTTATTTATTTCGTATGCTTACGAAAATCCGGTTTACGTTTTTCGTTGAATGCCTTAACACCTTCTTGCGATTCTTCGGTGTTGTAATACAGTTGCAGGGTTTGCATGCCTAAGGCAGAAATACCTCTAATGCTTTCTGTATCGGCGTTGAATGAGCGTTTCGCAATAGCCAGCGCGGTGGGGCTTTTTTCCATAATCTCATCGCACCATTTTTGCACTTCGTCGGCCAGTTGTTCGTGAGGCACGACTTTGTTAACCAGACCCATCTCTAGAGCTTCTTGGGCGCTATATTTACGGCACATATACCAAATCTCGCGGGCTTTCTTTTCACCGACTACACGCGCTAAATAAGCGGTGCCGTGACCCGGATCAACTGATCCAACTTTAGGGCCAACTTGACCAAAGACCGCTTTCTCAGAGGCAATGGTCATATCACAGATGGTGGCTAATACGTTGCCGCCGCCAATGGCGTAACCCTGAGCCATGGCAATAACGGGCTTCGGCGCGTCGCGAAGAATTGTTTGTAGTTCTTCAACCGGTAAACCAACAATTCCGCGACCGTCGTATTGGCCGTCGTGTGCGCTTTGATCGCCGCCGGTACAAAACGCCTTATCGCCAGCACCCGCTAATACGATAACACCAACGCTTTTATCCCACGCGGCCTTTGTTAAGGCGTGAATGAGTTCCTCACAGGTGATACCTCTAAATGCGTTATACACTTCAGGGCGATTAATGGTGACATAAGCCGCGCCATTTTTTACTTCATAGGTAATATCTTGATAGTTCATCTTCCTTCCTTAAATTAAATATGTTCGTTGAGTTATTTATCGTGATTTGAATGCAGGGTCACGGCGCTCACCAAAAGCCGCTAGACCTTCGCGTACATCGTCACTTTGCAAGCCTTTAACGGCCTCGTTAACTTCGAGTTGTAGTGCGTCTTTTAAACTTAAATCGGTGCCGTTATAAGCCAGCTCTTTCATCATGGATACGCCTTCAGCGCTTTTTGAAGCGACTAACTGGCAGTATTCCAGTGCTTTAGCTCTAAGCTCATTTGCGGGCGCTATATAATTCACCATGCCCCACTCTTTCGCCTCATTGGCTTTTAAACGACGCCCTGAAAACATCAGGTCCAGAGAGCGACGCATACCGATAATTCTGGGTAAACGCTGGCTGCCGCCCCAACCTGGGATAAGGCCATAATTTGCGTGTTGATCACCGAATACGCTGTCATCGGCGGCGAATAAAATATCGCAGCCGAGGGATATTTCGAGTCCGCCGGCCAGACAGAAGCCTTGTATCGCACCAACTACGGGCAAACTCGTTTGCTCAAAATCACTACAGGTTTTATGGCCTAGTTCGATAAATACACGTAACGCTTCTTCGTCTTTTGATTCAATTTTACCGTGTACTTCGCCCAAGTCTGCGCCTGTACAAAAGTGCTTGCCTTCTGAACACAGCAAAATGGCTCTGACGGTTGGGTTGGCTTCGTGGGCTTTTAATGCGTCCTGTAGAGCTTGATGCACCGCCATAGAAAGGCAGTTAAATTTATCGGCGCGGTTAATAATAATTAGGCCAACCTGGCCGTTAACTTCTGAAATAACGACGTTTTCACTCATTGTTTAATTCCTACTGCAAATAATAATTAGTACGGCACGCCATCGCGACCAATTTTTTCGCGGGCGATAATGATTTTTTGAATTTGTGATGTGCCATCGCCTATTTGTAGGCCAAGTACGTCACGTAGACGCTGTTGCAGAGGAAGCTCTTTGCTATAACCGCCGTGACCATGGGCCAACAGGCAGTTGTGGATGATTTCAAAAGAAACTTTTGGTGCCCACCATTTACACATCGCTGCTTCGGCGGTATGTGGTTTACCCTGATCTCTTAGCCAAAGCGTTTTATAGCAGAGTAACTTGGCTGCCTCGATAAACGTTTCTGCTTCAGCTAATGGAAAACTGGTGCCTTCAAATTTTGATATTTTTTTGCCGAAGGCTTCACGCGTTCTAACGTATTCCCATGCTTCTTCGACCGATACCTGAGCGGCGGCAAGACATTCCAGACCAATAAGAGCACGACTGTAATCAAAGCCTTGCATTACTTGAATAAAACCAAGGCCCTCTTCACCCAGTAAGTTTTCAGCGGGGACCTCTACATTATCGAAAAATATGGAGCCACGGCCCACTACGGTATCGCCCAAATCATCAAAGTGTGTACGTTCTATATTTGGATGATCCAGTGGTACTAAAAAGGCGCTGACGCCTTTGGCTTTTTCTTCAGTTGTGCCGGTTCGTGCAAATACGACGGCAACGTCTGCTTGTGCTGCGGCTGAGATAGATGTTTTTTCACCATTCAGTACAAATACATCGCCTTTACGTTCTGCCTTAAGTTTTAAGTTCGCCGCATCAGAACCAGCACTGGGTTCGGTCAGTGCAATGGCTACTAAGGCTTCGCCACTAATAATTCGTGGGATCCAGTATTCAGCCAGATGTGGCGCGGCAAATTTTTCAATAATGCCGCCATTTAAGCCCGCTAATATTTGCACATAAGCGACGTTAAAATCAGCGCGAGCAATTTCTTCGGTTATTAGCCCTGCGGTTGCGTAGCCTAAGTTAAGGCCACCGTATTGTTCTGACAATTCAGCACCAATTAAACCCAGCGAGCCCATTTCTTTCAGCATATCCCTATCAAAGGCGTGCTTCTTATCGTTATTTTGGTACTCAGGCGCTAGTTTAGTCTGTGCAAAGCGGCGAGCGCTTTCTTGTATTGCTAATTGTTCTTCAGTCCAATTAAAATCCACGGGGAGCCTCTAATTATTGATGGGTTATTAAAACGGTCTAAATAGTTAGTTAATTTAACCGCTTAAATTACTAACATTTGTTAGATTAAAGAGGAATTCTATCTGTTTTTATGTTATTTTTCTACAAAATTAATGTTTATAAATATTCTATGGATAATAAATAATGACTCAACAACTTAACATCAGTATCTCTAATGAACTAGCTGGCTTTGTAAGCACATTTGACCTCAATAAGGTGCCCGAAGAGGTTCAGCAATACGCTTTAAATCTCATCCTGGACGCAACAGGTATCGCCTACGCATCGAGTGAGTATGAATTTAGCAAGACGGGTTTAGAAGCACTACGCTTATTTGATGAGCCCGGTGAGCATATTGTGCTCGGTACGGGTGAAAAAATGGCTTATCGCGATGCTGCACTGGCTAATGGTTTGCTGATACACGGACTTGATTTTGATGACACGCACGTGGCGGGTGTAGTGCATATGACCTCTGCGGTGTGGCCTTGCGTGCTCGCGGTGGCTGAAAAGCAAAACTCCACCGGTGAAGAGATGTTAGCAGCTTATATCGCAGGCATGGAAGTTGGCGCTAGATTGGGCATGGTGGCGAAAGGCGCTTTTCATCAGGTTGGACACCACCCTACCGGTATCGCGGGCGCTTTTGCCTGCAGCCTGGTCGCTAGTATGCTGATGAAACTACCTCAGCAACAAATGGTAATGGCTCAGGGTATCGCGTTGAGCATGGCCTCGGGTAATTTTGAGTTTTTAAATGACGGCGCCTGGACTAAAAGGTATCACCCGGGCTGGGCCGCAGTATCTGGCATTATGGCGGCCACCTTTGCTAAGGCCGGTTATATTGGCCCAAAGCTTCCGTACGAAGGTCGTTTCGGTTTATACAAGAGTCACCTGATCGGGCTTGAACCAGAATGCGATTATTCGCTCGCTACCAACGGGCTGAATGAGGTGTGGGAAGTCATGAATGTAGGTATTAAACCCTACCCTTCGTGTCACTTTACGCACGCCGTGATTGATGCGACTCGGACACTCACTAAACAATATAACTTAACCGCAGATCAGGTCGATAGCATCGTTGCTTTGGTGCCTGAGGAAGTGGTTAAAACTGTATGTGAACCATTGGCGGATAAACAGGCGCCGACCTGCGCCTATGAAGCACAATTCAGCGTGCCCTACCTGGTAGCGGTTGCACTGGTTCGAGGAAACTTTAGCTTGCAAGACCTGGAACCAGAGCCATTGAAAGATGCCGTTGTCGCTGAGCTCGCTAAGAAGGTGACGTATGAAAGTGACCCTGAATCTGGTTTTCCGACCTATTATTCGGGTGAAATACGCATAAACCTTAAAGATGGCCGCGTTTTGTCGCAAAGAGAATTTAAAAATCGTGGTTCATTTGATAACCCTTTAAGCGAAGAGGATATTTCAAATAAATTCAATACTAATTGTGCCATCGCTGTTAGTGTTGAAAAAGCAAGTGACATTAAAAAAGCGGTATTGTCTTTGAAAAACCTTAAGAATGCGGCTGAGCTAACGCAGCACTTTTAAACTTATTAGCCGACACAAAAAAGCCCTTGTTTTTACAAGGGCTTTTTTTATGCATTTGAATCAGCAACGAAATTATCTATCTAGCATCACTTGTCGCTATGCCATCCCAAACGAAGCCCACTTGAATTTCGGCAATTTCATCGATCGATAAGTCACCTTTTTTGCTATACCAGGCAAGCGTTCTATTCAAAGCGCCCAATAAGGAAAGACGTAATATTTTAAGATCAACGCTGGCTTTAATATCGCCTCTTTCCTGAGCTTTAACCAACCATTTCCGCCACATACTTTCATATCGGTCACGAATAATGCGGCCTTCTTTTTGCACGGCTACGGGCATTTGCCCATAATTACGAATGCTCGTAGAGGTGTAGTCGCCTTTTTCTAAAAGCGCCCCCAGATGGCCTTTTGCAGCAGCTACCAGAATCTCTTTTGATGAACTGTTTTTTGGTAATTCTTCGACTCGACGGATGACCGTATCGATTATATTCTCAAGCCCAATGGTAAGAATTTCAAGCACCAGTTGTTCTTTAGAATCAAAATGATAATACAGGCTACCAGCTTTCATCTCTAAAGCGTCGGCGATATCTCTTAGCGCCGTTCCGTTATAGCCATGCTTGCTAAACAAAGCAGCGGCGGCATCAAGGATATTCTCTTTGGTTTTTTTAACCTTAGTTTTTTCAGACTTGGCTTTTTCAACTTTTATTTTAGTGTTCATATTATTTTAATTTTTTAAGTAGACTAAATAGTTAATTTATATGGCCCTGACTCCGTCAATGCTACATGTTCCCGTAATTGGGCCCACCTCCACCTTCAGGTGTTACCCAAGTGATATTTTGCGCGGGATCTTTAATATCACATGTTTTACAATGAACGCAATTCTGGCCATTTATTTGAAACTTATCTTGACCAGCTTCGTCTTTAATTACTTCGTAAACCCCGGCTGGGCAATATCGTTGTGCTGGCTCGTTGTACAGCGGTAAATTTTGACTAATGGGAATGCTCGGATCGGATAGTCTTAAATGGCAGGGCTGATCTTCTTCGTGATTGGTGCTGGATAAAAAGACAGAAGACAGTTTGTCGAAGGTGATTTTACCATCGGGTTTAGGATAAACAGGTGCAACACAATCAGCGGCAGGTTTTAAGGTGGCGTGATCGGGAATTGTGTTGTGCCAGGTAAATGGAAGTTTACCGGCAAAGATATTCTGGTCTAACCAGGCAAAAGAGCCGCCCAATAAGGTGCCGAATTTGTGTAAGGCAGGGCCGAAATTACGCGTTTTATGCAACTCATCGTATACCCAGGATGCGCGATATTTATCTTCTATAGCGGTTAACTCTTTACTGCTAATATCACCTAACTTGAGCGCTTCCATGATCACTTCGGCGGCTAGCATGCCCGTTTTCATCGCGGTATGGTTGCCTTTGATTTTAGCACCATTGAGGAAGCCAGCGTCACAGCCTACGAGTAAACCACCCGGAAAGCTGAGTTTTGGTACTGACTGGAGGCCGCCCTTATTGACAGCTCTAGCGCCATAAGCTATTCGTTCGCCGCCTTCTAGGTATTGACTGACTTTAGGGTTTAGTTTCCAGCGCTGCATTTCATCGAATGGACTCAAGTGCGGGTTGCTATAACTCAGTGCAACGATAAATCCGAGTGCCACCTGGTTGTTTTCCATATGGTAGAGGAAACCACCACCTTCGGTATGGTTATCTAAGGGCCAACCAGCGGTGTGTACGACAAGACCTTCTTGATGTTTAGCAGGGTCGATGGTCCATATTTCTTTGATGCCTAGGCCGTAATGCTGTGGGTCGATGCCATCGCGGAGCTTGAATTTTTGCATTAATTCTTTACCCAAATGGCCGCGGCAACCTTCGGCAAAAATGGTTTGTTTGGCTAATAACTCCATGCCTGGCATATAGCTATCTTTATGAGAGCCGTCCTCTGCAACACCCATATCGCCGGTCAAGATCCCTTTCACACTGCCGTCTTCGTTATACAATGTTTCTGCAGCGGTGAAACCAGGGAAAATTTCTACACCCATGCCTTCGGCTTGCTCAGCGAGCCATCGGCATACATTAGCCATGCTGACGATGTAATTGCCCTCGTTGTGCATAGGTTTGGGAACCAGAAAATTCGGTGTTCTAATGCCTTTTGATTCACCGGTTAGATAGTAAACGTCATCGCCTTTTACGACGGTGTTCAATGGAGCGCCCATTGCTTTCCAATCGGGAAATAGTTCATTCATCGCTGTGGGCTCTAAGACCGCACCTGATAAAATATGTGCGCCAACCTCGGAGCCTTTTTCAATAACGCAAACCATCAACTCCTGTTCATTTTCTTTAGCGAGTTGCATTAGTCTACAGGCAGCTGAAAGACCAGCAGGGCCAGCACCTACAATGACAACATCAAACTCCATTGATTCACGTTCCATAACTATTTCCCCTTATAAAAATAAAAAAGGTGCCAGAGAAAAGTAAAGCCTCTGGCACCCCGTATTACGTTAACTGTTTGTGTTTAAACAAACGGATCACTTAGTGCCTATCAAGCTAGCGCTTTTTCAAGGTCTTCAATTACTGTAAACAGATCGCCTACGAGACCATAATCGGCTATTTCAAATATAGGCGCATCGGCGTCTTTATTTACAGCGACGATGGTTCCGGCATCTTTAATGCCCGCTAAATGTTGAATCGCGCCTGATATACCAAAAGCCATATACAGGTCAGGAGCAATAATTTTGCCGGTTTGGCCTACCTGGTGATCATTAGGGATAAAGCCGGCGTCTACCGCAGCGCGAGACGCGCCAACAGCCGCACCTAGTTTATCCGCAAGGCTATAAATGACTTTGAAGTTATCTTCACTGCCAACGCCACGACCGCCAGAAACAACGGTTGCTGCGGCTTGAAGATCAGGACGGCCTTCGCCACCACCTGTGCTCAGAGATACATAGCGAGTGTGCGTAGGTAGATCTACTGCTACTTCACGTTTTTCTATACTCGCTGATCCACCATTAGCAGCGACAGGGTACGACGCCGTTCTAACCGTTCCAACGACGATACCCGCAGGTGCTTCTACCGTTATAACGGCGTTACCTGCGTACACGGGGCGATCGAAAACGGTCGCGCTTTCAACCCGCATAATGTCGCTTATTTGTGGCACGCCAAGCAAAGCAGCAACTCGTGGCAATAAATCTTTACCGAAGGTAGTGCTTGGTGCCAACACGTGACTGTAATCACTGGATAAAGCTACAATTTGAGGCGCAAGGAGCGCAGCTACTGCGCTCTCATTGGCTGGGTTTTGCACCAATAATACGGCATTAACACCAGCTATAGCGGCTGCCTGCTCTGCAACGGAGCTACCATCTGCAGCTAGTACCACGATATCAATAGCATCTAGCGCTAAATCTTTAGCACAAGTAACGGCTCTAGCCGTTGAACCGTTTAGCGTGTTGCCATCGTGTTCGGCAATAATTAATACTTTACTCATTTAATTAACCCCTTTTCTCTAAGAACCGCGACCAACGCTTCAACAGATTCTACTTTTATACCAGCCTGACGTTTGGCAGGGGCGGCAGTCTTCAATACTTTAATAGCGGCGGCTTGCTCGACGCCTAAGTCCGCTAGAGTAATTGACTCAATCGGTTTTCTTTTTGCTTTCATAATGTCAGGAAGCTTGACATAACGCGGCTCATTTAAACGCAAGTCAGCGCTTACAATCGCTGGCAGATCGACAGATAATGTCTCCAGACCGGCATCGACTTCACGAATAACCGTTGCGCTGTCGCCATCTATTGCAATTTCAGAAGCAAACGTTGCTTGAGGCCAGTTGCATAGTGCCGCTAACATTTGGGCTGACTGACTGTTGTCATCGTCAATGGCTTGCTTGCCGAGTATTACTAATTTAGGTGACTCTTTGTCGCATAAAGCTTTAAAGATTCGAGCACCCGTTAACGGTTGAATTTCTTCATCCGTTTCTACGTGAATAGCGCGATCAGCACCCATGGCTAGGGCAGTTCTTAACTGTTCCTGGCAAACTTTGGGGCCGATTGTAACGGCAATCACTTCTTCTGCCTGGCCGGCTTCTTTGATGCGTAAAGCTGCTTCAATGGCAATTTCATCAAATGGGTTCATGCTCATTTTAACGCCATCAGTGACAACGCCAGAACCATCTGGTTTCACCTGGATACGGACGTTGTAATCAACGACTCGTTTAACGCCAACTAAAATTTTCATTTATATTTATCCTGTCTTTATACTAAAAAAATCTGCGGCTAATTCTAACACTCATTAGGCCTGAATTAAAGCGCTTAATGAAAAATTCAAAGCAGGAATTATCAGCGTTTATAGGATTTAAATTTTGGTTCGATATAAATATCTTTTCTGCTATGGTAATACTTTTAACTTTAACAATAAATTTAATCAATTTCGGTGAATTAATGAATATTAAAGAGGCAATTGAAAGTCGTATTTCTGTCCGCTCGTACCTGGACAAACCCGTTTCTAAGGAAACCATAACTCAAGTTTTAGATACGGCTCGCTGGGCCCCGTCAGGCACTAATACACAGCCATGGAAAGTCCTGGTCGTTCAGGGTGAAAAAAAGCAGGCGATTACGGATGCTTTTTTGAGTGCAAATCAGGCAGGTGTTAAAACAAACCCAGATTATGAGTACTACCCTACTGAGTGGCAGGAACCGTTTAAACAACGTCGATTCGAGTGTGGGATGGACTTATACAAAGCACTTGACATAGGCCGCGAAGATAAAGAAAAAAGAATTGAAGCCTCGTTAGCTAACTACAAATTCTTTGGCGCTCCGGTGACGCTATTCTTCTTTATCGATAAAGTGATGGGTAAGGGTTCCTGGTTTGATATGGGAATGTTCTTACAAAGCGTTATGTTGGCGTCCCGTGAATACGGTTTGGGCACCTGCCCGCAAGCCTCAACCAGTGACTACCCAGATATCGTCAGAGAAATAACGGGCGTAAGTGATCAGTATTCATTGATTTGTGGTTTATCGATGGGTTACCCAGATGATAGCAAGCCGGTTAATCAGTATAGGACGCGCCGCACTAACGTTGATGAGTTTACTACCTGGCTGGATTAAAAAACCGAGTAATACAAAAAGCCGATCATAATCGATCGGCTTTTTTAATCCGTGGGCTTAGAGTTTTTTAACTTCCACCAGTGGGATATCGTGTAGATTTGCCCAATCGACCCACTCGGCGGCGGTTTGTCGTTTCATTTTTTCAGCGACGGTTTGATGCGTCAAAGAATCGAGTCCTAATTGCTTCATTAAAGCCGCTCTAAAATGCGGTTCAATCGCAGCAATAGCGACCCAACCAGAAGCAGTTTGGTACATAGAGTATTCAGCTAAGGCCCCGCCAAGCATAGCACCCCCCCCTGTTAGCCCATGTTTAACCGGCTGCGCCATGTATTCAGCCGCTTCAGATAAGGCGATTAATTTTTTTTGCCCATTTTCACCGGCTTTACTGGCCATTAGCATAGCAAGACCCTCAAAAGCAGCTTGTTCAGCCCCTACTAAATCAGCGACCAGGGTTTTCGGCATAACGCCTTCGGTCAGTAAGCCTAATGAGGCTTGATAGTTTAAATCATGCCCGGCGTGTTCCTGGTTTGGTGCGGGGTAACCGACGATCGCTAAATGATTTAACCGTGGGTATTTGTGTTGCAAGGTTTCCCAGCCAAGCCCCAGCCTTTCCATGGCAGCGGGACGTTGCGCCGTAAGTAGCAAATCAGTCGACTCAAGCAGTGTGGCCAATTCTTCTTGGCCCTGCGCGGTTTTTAAATCGATCACTCGTACTTGTTGGCCGGCATTAATTTGCTTTGCCCATCCGGAACAATATTGGTTAAACGGATCGCCCTGTGGAGGTTCAACTTTAATGACGTTTGCACCCAGGTCGGTAAACCTTTTAGCGGCCAAAGGGCCCGGCAGGTTCAACGCCAAAGTTACAATTTTTATATTATCTAATGGTTTAAACATACAGCCTCAACTACTTAAATTTTATGATTTGAATAAAACAGTTGACCTAATTCTAACATTTGTTAGAATCAAAATTCAATCAAATTATAAGAACTAAACACTATGGAAAAGAAAGAATATTACGGTTTTTCGAACGAAGAACTGCTAACGATACCGACCGTCTACGCGGCTGATTTATTTAAAAATAAAACTGTTTTAATTAGCGGTGCTGGCAGCGGTATTGGTAAAGCAAACGCCGTATTATTTGCACGTCTTGGTGCAAATATCGTGCTGTGTGGTCGTACCATTGAAAAACTTAAAGCGACAGAAGAACTTATTTCGCAATTTAGCGGCAAGCACTTATCTGTTGCGATGACGATCCGTGACCCTGAACAGGTATCCGACTTGATGGACGCGGTTTGGCAAAAATACGGACAGTTAGACGTATTAATCAACAATGGCGGTGGGCAGTACCCACAAAAGGCGATTGATTTTTCGGTTAAAGGATGGAATGCCGTTATCGATACCAACTTAAATGGCAGTTGGTACATGATGCAGCAGGCGGCAAAAAGATGGATTGAGAATAAGCAAGAAGGCAACATCGTTAATATCGTCGCCAATTTCATGAAGGGTATGCCCGGTATTGCGCATACTTGCGCTGCAAGAGCAGCGGTAACCTACCTCAGTAAAACCCTGTCGGTTGAATGGGCTGAACACAATATTCGCGTTAACTGTGTTTCCCCCGGTTGTGTTGAAACAGAAGGTTTTAATGTTTATCCCGATGAAGGCCGCGAATCGTTTTCACGATCAAACCCTATGCTTCGTGTTGGTGATGCGCACGATATCGCTGAGGGTTGTGTGTATATGGCTGCACCATCCGGTAAGTTTATTACTGGCGAAATGCTCAATATTGATGGTGGTCAGCAGCAGTGGGGAGAAGCCTGGCCCGCCGGTAAACCTGATTATTTCAAGTTGCCAGGCGAGTAACTATGTTTTAGTTTGAAAAACCTATTCAAGTCGGTCGATTAATCGTCCGACTTGAATAATTCTGCTTCAATTTCTCGATGAAAGCCCTTATAGGGTTTCAGGTTTTCCCCTTTCGCTAGCGGGTATATCGCCGTATTACCCTGCGAAGCCGCTCCATCTACTCGGATAACGGTGCCGCTGATATAGCTGGCCGCGTCGCTGAGTAAAAAACACAAGGATGAACTGATCTCAGCTTCGTTACCTAAACGACCCAATGGTACTGCTTTTGGTAACGATTTGAGAACGACTTTGAAATCATCTGGGTACGTATCCATACCACTGGAAGCGATCCAGCCCGGTGCGACCGCGTTAACGCGAACGCCCGCGTGTCCCCATTCATAGGCAGCGGTCTGGGTGAAATTTGCCATTCCAGCACGTGCAGCGCCAGAGTGCCCCATGCCAGGCATGCCGCCCCACATATCGGCTACGATATTAACGATAGAGCCACCGTGTTTAGACATAGATTGTTTAAATACTTCTCTGGCCATTATAAAACCGCCCGTCAGGTTGGTATTTATAACGGCGTCCCAGCCATTTTTACTGATTTTTTCCAGCGGTGAGGGAAACTGTCCACCGGCATTGTTCACCAAGCCGTGAATATCACCGTATGTATTAACAATAGTTGTGATTAGCTCTATAACATCGGTTTCATTACGAATATCGCAACTGTAATAGTATGCCAGACCACCGTCTTCGATAATCTCCTGTTGCACCCGTTCGAGCTTTTCTTTGTTACGGCCGATAAGAATAGTATTGGCTCCTAATGAAGCCACTTCGTGAGCCGTGCAACGACCAATACCACTACCGCCACCGGTAACGATGATGGTACAATTTTTAAAAATATCCGGATGAAGTACTGATCGATAGCCCATGCTGTGATCCTTATTTATTTACAAACGCATTCATTAGCCGTTTCGCGTCGTCGGTATCAAATAACGGGAAAAAGGCTTCTCTTTCGCACGCTAAACCTTCTTCTAGTGTGGTTAATACAGCCTTGTTGACACAGCGTTTGGCAGCACGAACGGCGTGCGGTGCTTTAGCGGCCAGCTTTTTAGCAAAATTAATGGCCTCATCTTCTACACTGCCTAATGCTACAACGCGGCTGACGATGCCTCTTTGTAAAGCCTCTTCCGCTAATAATGGGCGTGCACTCATGACCATTTCCATTGCCAGCGATTTGCCAACAGCGTTTACAATACGTTGCGTGCCGCCAGCGCCTGGAATAACGCCTAGATTGACTTCTGGAAGCGCAAACTTCGTGCCCTCAGCAGCCATTAACACGTCGCACTGTAAGGCTAGTTCAAAACCACCGCCTAATGCCATGCCAGATGCGGCGCAGATAGTCGGTTTGCTAAACTCAGAAATGGCTCTCCAGCCGGTCACCTTCTCGATCATTTCAGACATTTCTGCGCCTGATTTACCCAGCATTTCTACGATATCGGCTCCCGCTGCAAAGGCTTTATCAGACCCCGTGATAACCACGGCGGCGATAGCGTCATCTTGATCAAACTGTTCCAGCGCCTGGCCTAGTTCACCCAATAACTGGCTGTTTAATGCATTATATTGACGCGGGCGATTGAGGCGTATTAAGGCGACACCATCTGCGGGCTTTTCGATAATAATGGTTTCGAAAGTCATCTTGAGCTCCCGTTATTTAGCCGTCATGCGGATAGCGCCATCAAGACGAATCACCTCGGCGTTTAGCACCACGTTCTCAATTATATGACCTGCTAAAGAGGCATATTCAGATGGTTTACCCAGGCGCGGAGGAAAAGGAACCTGTTGTCCTAAAGAATCACGTGCTTCTTGCGGTAAACCCGCTAACATCGGCGTTTCAAAAATTCCCGGTGCAATGGTACAAACGCGGATGCCATAACGAGCTAATTCACGCGCAATGGGCAGGGCCATGCCGACCACACCCGATTTTGACGCCGAATAACTAGCTTGCCCAATTTGGCCGTCAAACGCTGCGACTGAGGCTGTATTAATGATAATACCGCGTTCACCGTCTTCGGTCGGTTCGTTTTTAGTCATTGCCTGTGCTGCCAGGCGAATCACGTTAAAGGTTCCAACTAAGTTAATGTTTATGCCACGCGCAAATAGGTCCAAAGGATGCGGGTTGCCTTCACGGTCAAGCACTTTACCGATAACGGCAATACCTGCGGCGTTAATAACGCCATGTACGCCGGTAAATGTGTTTATAGCAAGGTCAATGGCAGCCATAACGTCACTTTCGCTGGTAACATCAGTTTTAATAAAACGACTGTTTGCGCCAAGCTCTGCTTCTTTGGCCTTTCCTGTTTCTTCATTGATATCAAGAATGACCACGTTAGCGCCCTTCTCGATCATCATCGAAGCCGTTGCTCCACCTAGTCCAGAGCTACCGCCGGTAACAAGAAAGGTTCTATTTTCATAATTCATTTTAGTACTCCTTAAATTCGTTCAATAATGGTTGCAGTGGCCATACCCAGGCCAATACACATGGTTTGTAAGGCAAACTGGCCGTCTGTAGCTTCTAAACCGGCGACCATTTTGGCTATTAAGCCCGCGCCGGTTGCACCTAGAGGGTGTCCGTGTGCGATGGCTCCGCCCCATGGGTTAACTTTTTCTGCCGGCGGATTAATTTCTTTCATCCACGCTAACGATACGGTTGCAAAAGCTTCGTTAATTTCAAACCAGTCGATATCAGCGACCGTTAAGCCTGCTTTTTTAAGAGCTAATCGGGTGGCGGCAATCGGACCGTCTAGTTGAAGAACTGGATCACTACCGACTACGACGCGGGCGCGAAAACGTGCCCTTGGTTTAAAGCCGTCGGCAATAGCGATTTCTCTATTGGCAATAAGAACGGCCGCAGCGCCATCAGAAATTTGACTGGCATTACCGGCGGTTACTACGCCGTCGCCGTTTGGCCGAAAGATGGTTTTAAGTGAGCCGAGTTTTTCTGCATCAATAACGGCACGTACGCCTTCATCGACTTCTAAGGTGATCGCATTGCCTTCTTTATCGATACCCGGCATAGCAACGATTTCTTTATTACAGCCAGCCTCGATAGCTTTTTGAGCTTTGGCGTGACTATCCATCGCAAACGCATCAACGTCTGCGCGGCTGATGCCCCATTTTTCAGCCATAAGCTCGGCACTAACGCCTTGGTGTACAAGAGGGTATTGACTCAACAGTTCTTTGCCCATCGGATCAAAGCCCGTGTAAGGCCCGCCAACGGTCATATCCGTTAACATAGCAACGCGTGTCATATTTTCCACGCCGCAAGCGATCATATAATCTGAATCGCCTGCATCAATGACTTGGGATGCAAAGTGCACCGCTTGTTGCCCAGAGCCACAAAAGCGATTCAAGGTAACACCGGCTGTTTCAATAGGAAAACCAGCTATTAATAACGATTGGCGAGCAACGTCGGCGGCCTGTTCACCAATTTGTGTAACAGAACCGGCAATCACGTCTTCGACCTTTGATTTATCGATACCTGATTTATCAACTAAGGCCTCGAGTGCGTTAGCTAGTAATTTATTAGACGGTGTTTCACGGTACGCGCCATTGTATTTACCGAAAGGGGTTCTTATTGCTTCTAGTATTACTGCGTCTTTCATAGTTTTTCCTTAATTGTTTAATTTAAGTGTGGACTAGTCCCAGCTCCAATCCTTATACATTTCACGTAATTTTAATTTCATGAATTTCCCAGTCGATGTTTTGGGAATTTCATCAATCGTTTCAACCGCGTCGGGCAGCCAGATTTTGGCAAATTTACCGTCTAAAAATTGACGAATATCTGCTGTTGTGACTGTTTTTCCAGGCTTAACGACGATGGCAGCCAAGGGGCGCTCGTCCCATTTTGGATGAGGTACGGCTATAACGGCGGCCTCTATCACGTCGGGGTGGCCCATAATGGCGTTCTCAAGATCCACTGAGCTGATCCACTCGCCACCAGACTTCACTAAATCCTTAGTTCGATCGGTTAATTTGACATAGCCGTATTGATCGATATTGCATACATCACCTGTTTTTAACCAACCTTCTTTACTGAACTTATCATCAGACCCTTCACTTTTATGATAAGAACCCGTTATCCATGGCCCTCTTAATTGAGCATCCCCCTGAGAAACGCCATCCCAGGGCTGGATATTCCCTTCGTCATCGACGATTCTCACTTCAACAAAGGGTAACGGTACACCCTGTTTAATGCGGTATTTGTATTTCTCGTCTTCATCCAGGTTCATTAAACTGCTTTGTATGCCGCCCAGTGTCGCTAATGGAGATGTTTCAGTCATCCCCCAGGCCTGGATAATTTTCATATCAAATGCATCAAAGGCGCGGAACAAAGATTCTGGTACGGCAGAGCCACCGACCGCCATCCTCATATTGGCTGCCGTTTTCCAACGATCCGGTTCGGCTTCTCTTGCCTGTTTAATGGCCATCCAAATGGTTGGAACACCGGCACTCAAGGTCACCTGCTCACTTTCATATAAATTGAGCAGACTTTCGGCGTCCAGGTGTGGACCCGGTAATACTTGTTTCGCGCCAACCATTACTGAGGTGTAGGGTAAACCCCACGCATTGGCGTGAAACATCGGAACCACGGGCATCACGACATCGTGCTGGCTAATGGCGAGTGTATCGGTCATTGTTTCAGCAAAACAGTGTAGAACGGTAGAACGGTGACTGTACACGACGCCTTTGGGTCGCCCAGTTGTACCAGAGGTGTAACACATGCCAGCGGGATCATTTTCATTGATATCTGGGTAACAAAAATTACTGTCGCCAGAGGCTAAAAAATCTTCATAGTTTATAAATTCATCGGCAACTGATTCGCCCGTTAAAGGAACGACGATAACTTCTTTGAAAGGAACCTTGTCTTTGAACTGCTCGTATAGCGGCAATAAAATATCATCAATAATTAAGATTTTATCGTCGGCGTGAGTGGCAATATAGGCGATATCTTCGGGTGAGAGACGCAAATTCAATGTATGAATAACGCCGCCCATAACAGGAATCCCCATGTAGGCTTCTATATGTGCATAGTGGTTCCACATCAGTGTGGCTACGCACTCGCCTTTTTTAATGCCGTGACGGCTTAAAGCGGATGCGAGCTGTTTTGCTCTTTTATGAATCTGACCGTAGTTTGTTCGATGCAGGCTTTTGTCCGGCATTCTTGAGACCACTTCAACGTCGGGATAAAAAAGACCGATTCGCTCTAACATATGCGGCAAAGCCAACGGAAAATTCATCATGGTACTTTTTATAGACACAACCCCTCCCTATCTCTATACTAAGAATTAATTGAAACCAAGCAAGCGCTAGGTAATAAGTGACTATACCCAAACAATCAAATCGACGCAAGGAGCTAGTATCAATAGCGGCCCGCCTGTTTAAAGACACTTCTTTTGATAGAACGACCGTCCGCATGCTTGCGAGCGCAACGGGATTAAAATCGGGAAGCCTGTTTCATCATTTTAAAGATAAAGAAGAAATTTTGGTAGCCGTTATTGAAGGCGGGCTTAAAAAATCGATCGAAACGATTAAGCGGGAAACGGCAAATGTCGATCAACCAAATTTGAGGCTTTTAGCGTCTATATATGGACACCTTGAAACCCTCCACGGCGAGAATAAAGATGCTCATATTGTTTCAATTACCGAATGGAAATCACTATCAGAAGATTCCAAAGATCATCTCATTAAACTACGCGATGAATACGAGGCCTATTGGCAAAAAATCGTTGATGATGCTATTACGGCGAATCTTTTAACGGGCGACCCACATTTGAACCGATTGTTTATTCTCGGAGCTCTCAACTGGAGTATCCAGTGGTTCAAGCCAGAACAAGGTTTATCTATCAAGCAGCTAGCCTATAATTTCTACCAGTCGCTGACCCATCAATCGATTGACTAATAATCGTAAAGCATAAAAAGGCCAGATAAAAATCTGGCCCTTAAGTCATGGGGTACTTGTTATATCTTCAATTTAATCATCAACTGATAAATCGTATTAAATACCTTGCCATAAGGTGGCGCTAATAAGGGCAATGCGGGGTATTTGAATTGCTTGAATATGGGTCTTAGTTTTGAAAACTCATTAAAGCCTTCCTGACCGTGATAATGCCCCATTCCACTATTGCCAACACCACCAAAAGGCATATCGTGCTGACCCGCGTGCAATACAGTTTCATTGATGCACACACCGCCAGATAAGGTGTTTTTAATGATCTTGTCCTGTAACTTTTTATCGTTAGAGAAGATATAAAGCGCCAGAGGACGCTCACCGTCATTAATGAAATTTATCGCTTCATCGATGTCTTTATACGGTTTAATTGGCAAAATAGGGCCGAAAATTTCATCCTGCATCAATGTCATATCTGCCGTGGTACTGGTCACCACGTGCGGTGCAATTTTACGACTAGCGTCATCCTTCGTTTCGCCCACCATTAAGGAAGTAATTGCAGCACCCTTTTGTTCGGCGTCTAGCATGGTGCTATTTAACCTGGCATATGACTTTGCATCGATGATTGATGTGTAATCTTTGGTCGCCAGATTTGCATAACGTTTTGCAATTGATTTTTTCGCCTCATCAATAAATTCATCGACTTTCGATTCAGGTACGAATAGGTAATCGGGCGCAACACAGGTCTGACCGGCATTAAGGAATTTACCTTGCATGATGCGGTCGGCCGCCGTTTTGATATCGAAGTCCTCCGCAACAATCGTTGGTGATTTGCCGCCTAGTTCTAGGGTAACGGGCACTAAATTTTCTGCCGCCGTTTTCATGATGATTTTACCCGTCGCCGGTGAGCCGGTAAAAACAATGTGGTCAAAGGGTAAGGGAGTAAAATCGGCCGCTTTCACACCCGGAAGAAGCGCCACCATATCTTCATTAAACGCCTCTTTGAATAAACCAGACAGCAATTGGGCCAGGTTTTCTGAATTGGCAGCCATTTTAATCATGCAGCGATTACCGGAAGCTAAAATACTCGCCAACGGGCTCATCACTAAAAATAAGGGGTAATTCCACGGCGCGATGAGACCAACAATACCTTTCGGCTGCGGTAATACTTTATTCTGCGCACCGGCAAACCAAATGGAAACCGAGCGACGCTGCGGTTTCATCCATTTTTTTAATTTTTTACGCGCATAGCGAACACCATCAATCGATAAAAACAATTCGATCAGTTCTGTTTCCTGTTGCGCCCTATTGCCAAAATCCTTACTAATGGCCTCTGCAATAGCGGCCTGATTATCGACCATGATCTTTTCAAGCTTATTTAAATTAATTTTCCGTTCTTCGTAAGAAGGGTATGGGTTTGCTTTATAGGCTGCTCGTTGTAGATTATAAATACGACTCGCCTCATTTTCTTCGACGTTCATATTGATGCTTTCAGCTGCTGTACTCATATGTAATCCTTTTGAAATTGAATTTGATTTTATACTAAGCGGATTTTATACCAAGCGCTTGTTAGGTTTTTATCTTTGAGTTATCCTAACATTTCTTCTAACTCACACCAAAATATTAATCATGATCCCAAGAACTATTTATCAGCAAGAGCACGAAATGTTCCGCGATAGCGTACGTAAATTCCTTACAGATGAAGTGGCTCCTTTTCATGAGCAATGGGAGGAAGACGGCCAGGTAGATCGCTCTGTTTGGTTGAAGGCTGGCGAGTTAGGCATGATATCGCCAACCGTTCCCGAGGAATTTGGTGGTGTTGGTGTTGATTTTCGCTATAACGCGATTGTTGATGAAGAGGTAGCGCGTCTTGGCCTGAGTGGCCTTGGTTTTGCTTTGCATTCTGATATTGCGGTTCCCTATGTCATTCATTACGGCAGCGAAGAACAAAAAATGAAATATCTGCCTAAATTGGTCAGCGGCGAAATGATTTCCGCCATAGCAATGACCGAGCCTGGAACCGGATCTGACCTGCAGGGCGTTAAAACGACAGCCGTTAAAGATGGCGATGACTATATTATCAATGGCTCTAAAACCTTTATAACCAATGGGCAGCTGGCTGACTTGATTGTTGTGGTGGCTAAAACAGACCCTGAGCAAGGCGCTAAAGGCACCAGCCTTATCTTATTAGAAAGCGGTATCGCCGGGTTTAGCAAAGGTAAAAACCTTAAAAAAATCGGTATGAAAGCGCAAGATACATCTGAGCTTTTCTTCGAAAATGTTCGTGTTCCTCAGAGTTGTTTATTAGGTGAAGAAAACAAAGGCTTTATTTATTTAATGCAGGATTTACCACAAGAAAGACTATCGGTCGCCATTACAGGCATCGCGGCGGCAGAATCTATTTTGCAACAAACAATCGACTATACAAAAGAGCGTAAGGCGTTTGGTAAACCCATTTCTACACTACAAAACACCCAATTCAAACTGGCCGAGCTGGATACTGAATTAACCTCTGCGCGGGTCTTTGTGGATCGCTGTTTAGAACTGCACATCGAAGGCAAGCTCGATACGGTTACTGCATCAAAAGCCAAATTACTTTGTACTGATTTGCAATGCAAAGTGATGGACGAGTGCCTTCAGCTACACGGCGGTTATGGTTATATGTGGGAATACCCAGTTGCTCGCGCTTGGGCCGATGCTCGCGTACAAAGAATTTACGCAGGAACCAATGAAATTATGAAACTCATTATCGGGCGATCTTTAGTAAAGTAGTTTCCGTGTAATCAAATTCAGTAAAGTAGTTTCAGAGTAATAAAAAATTATAAACATTATTTAATTAATGAGGAGTTGAAGTAATGTCGACGACCGCTGTTGAAAAAAACCTAATTGACCGTGTTGCCATGGGTGATATGTTTAGACGCAGGGCTTCATCCGCGGCTAATTCAAGTGCCTTAGTGGAGTACCGTGATGGGCAACGAATACACCTAACCCATCTGCAATTAAATCAATCGCTTAATCGTGTCGCTAATCTGCTTCGTTCGCTCGGCGTTAAGCCGGGTGAGCGAGTTGCTTTAGCGGGCTTTAACTCTATCGACTTTGCCCTCGCCTTATACGGCTGTATGAAGGGTGGTTTTGTTGTTGTACCGCTGAATCATCTACAGGGTAAGGAAGACTTAAGCTATACAGTTAATCACTGTGAAGCTAAAGCCATCATTATTGAAGATTCGTTAACGGAAAAATTCGACACCATTAAGCAGGAACTCAAGCTGGTGGATCACTGGATTTCGATGGATGTGACGAAATGTGGGGTGCAAGAACACTATCTCGATTTCCAAACGCTGATAAAACAGTCACCTGATGCTGAGGTGGTCGACGTCAAAATCAACGATCGTGACCCTTTGCAAATTCTATATACCAGCGGCACGACGTCCAAACCGAAGGGCGTTGAGACCTCTCACCTGGCGCTGTTTATCAACACGCTGGCGGCAGCCATTGAGTTAGGCGTACAGCCTAAAATGGCCGGTTCAGCGGTGATGCCGATGTTTCACTGTGCACAGCATTTAGTCTCAACGACCCTAATGCATGTAGGTGGAAAGGTGGTTATTTTTAGACAGTTTAAGCCCGAAGAAGTGTTACAGATAATTCAAGATGAACAATTAGAATTTATATTCCTATTGCCTCTAATGTGGAAAGCCTTGCTCGACGTGCCGTCTATAGACTCCTACGACCTTAGTTCTGTCAAAGTGGGTATGTACGGAATGGCTCCGATGGATCAACCCAGCCTGCTGCGTTTGAAAGCTCGCTTTAATTGCCCATTTACCCTGGCTTCAGGACAAACTGAAATGACACCGCTGGCGACGGTTTTTCATGACGTCTGGCCTGAAAAAAAGGGTAACTATTGGGGTGAAGGTATTTTAACCACCGATCAGGCGGTCATGAACGATGAAGGCGAGTTGCTAGCCGATGGTGAAATCGGCGAAATCGTCTGGCGCGCGCCGTCGGTTATGAATGGCTACTACAAAGACCCTGAAGCAACGGCTGAAGCGTCAAAGTTTGACTGGCACCATTCTGGCGACCTGGGCTATTTTGATGAAGATCACCAACTGATGTTTGTTGATCGTAAAAAAGACATGATTAAAACCGGTGGTGAGAACGTGCCCTCTGTCAAAGTGGAACGGGTGATTATGGCTCACCCCGCCGTTGCTGGCGTGACGGTTGTCGGTCTGCCCCACCCTCACTGGACCGAAGCGGTAACGGCCTTTGTCATCTTGAAAACAGAGCAAACAGCTAACGAAGAAGATATTGTCCAAATTTGTAAGGCCGAATTAGCGGGCTATGAAGTACCCAAGCGCGTCGTTTTTGTTAAGGAAATTCCCATGACTGCGACCGGTAAATTTTTAAAAGTAGCGTTGCGTGAGAAATTTGCTCACTTATACGATGAAACTGATAACTAATTCAGCTGACAAAAAAAGGATAGTTCATAAATGATTGATTTAATTAAATACGGCTTTAGTTCTGAAGACCAGCAAGTTTATGACATGGTCTACAAGTACTCCCGTGACGAACTGTACCCCTTATCTGAAAAAATGGATAAGGATGACTGGTTTCCAGAACAGGCCTTCCGCAATATGGCTGAGGTCGGTTTACTGGGCCTAACCGTACCCGAGCAATACGGTGGCCCCGGTTTGAGCTTATATGCGCAAGCCTTCGCCTGTGAGGCGATGAGCGTCTGGAATCACACCATGGCGGGTAATTATCTGGCCAGTGATAATTTATGCGTGAACAATATTTTACGTAATGCGAATGAACACTTAAAGCAAAAGTACCTACCCCGTTTATGCGACGGTTCGGCTATCGGCGCGCTCGGCTTAACAGAACCCGGAGCGGGTTCAGATGCTCTGGGAAGTATGGCCACTACGGCTAAACGCGACGGCGACTTCTATATACTCAATGGGCGAAAAATGTTCATCACCAATGGCCCAGTTGCCGATGTATTGCTGGTGTACGCTAAAACCGCGCCTGAAAAAGGTGCCCACGGTATTTCGGCCTTTATTGTCGAAAAAGGTTTTCCTGGTTTTTCAGTCGCGCAAAAATTGGTCAAAATGGGCTGGCGAGGCAGTGAAACCGGCGAGTTAGTCTTCGATAACTGTAAAGTTCCGGTAGAAAATCTGGTTGGTGAAGAAAATAACGGCGTAGAAATTGTGATGAGTGGATTAGATATTGAGCGTGTGGTGCTCTGCTCGCACGCGATTGGTATATCTCAGCGCGCGCTAGAAATTACGATTGATTATGCGAAGCAGCGCCAGCAGTTTAAAAAACCGATTGCCGCATTCCAGATGGTACAATCAATGCTCGCTGATATGTACACCGATCTTGAGCTAATGCGCTGCTTAACCTATCAGTTATTAAAAGAAATAAAAGACCTTGAGCAAGGTGGTGGCGGTCGTGGTGAGATTCATATGCGCTCTGCTGCGGCGGCACTTCACGCCGGCCGCGCCTGCATGCGTATTCTGGATAGCGGCGTGCAAATCCACGGCGGTATGGGCTTTATGTGGGAGTCTGAAATAAACCGTCTCTACAGGACCGGTAAAATACTCGAAATTGGTGCGGGCACCAACGAAGTCAGAAAGCTCATTATTGCCGGTGAATTGCTTAAATAAACGATATGGATAATATGCAGAAACACCTTCAGTCCACAATGTTTTTTGATTACGACTCTCCCGTCGTACAAGAGTTTGCTCAACGTGAAGTAGCAGGCGCCAAAACAGATATTAAAAAAGCTATTCGCTTATATTATGCGGTACGTGACCAAATACGTTACGACCCGTATAAATTTTACCTGACGGAAGAAAACTTCAAGGCTAGCCATACGCTAAAAGAAGGCGCGAGTTATTGTATACCTAAAGCCGTATTGCTGGTCGCTGCGGCTCGCGCAGTCGGTATTCCCGCGCAATTGGGCTTTTCAGATGTTAGAAACCATTTGAGTACGCAAAAACTGCTGGATTTAATGGGTACCGACGTGTTTATTTGGCACGGTTACGCCGTTTTGTATCTCAACAATAAATGGGTAAAAGCGACGCCCGCCTTTAATTTAGAAATGTGCCAGCGGTTTGGCGTCAAGCCTTTGGAATTTGACGGTGAAAACGACTCCTTTATGCACGCCTATAATCAGAATGATGAAAAGCATATGGAGTATTTGACGGATCATGGTGTTTTTAGTGATCTGCCCTACCAGGACATTATTCAGGCAATAAAACAAACGTATCCGAAATTTTGTACCCTACTCGAGCAACAGGCGGTAGAGAAAGAACATAATTTCGAAAAAGAAAAAATCTTATCGTAAACAGCGTGCGATAATCTGACCATTAACGAATGAAATAATTATGCCATTACCAGAAAGTCCTATCGCTAGAGAGCATATTCACACTCGGCAAGTTACCTGCGAAGGATACCGGCGCGAAGATGGTTTATGGGATGTCGACGCGCAGATCAAAGATATAAAAACCTATCCAGTTGAAAATAATCATCGAGGCACGATACAACCCGGTGTACCCATTCACGAAATGTGGATACGCCTAACCGTTGACACAGACCTACTGGTACACGACTGTATAGCAGTGACAGATCATTCACCGTATGCCTGTTGTCCAGATATCACACCTATTTTTAAACGCTTAATCGGCGAGAAAATTGCCCCAGGCTGGACGCGGCGAGTGAAAGAACTAGTCGCTGGAATGCAGGGTTGTACGCACCTGGCCGATCTAGTCGGCCCGGCAACGACGACTATCTACCAAAGTATGGCTGGAATTGCGAAAGGAAAAACAGCTGCAGAAAAATCCAAACCGTTTTATATTAATGGTTGCCACGCTTGGGTGAGCGATGGTCAGCAAGTACTAGATTTTCACCCAGAATACTACACAGGAAAGAAAACTAAATAATAATATAACTAGGAGAAACAAATGAATACGACATTAAATGCACTGGCTGGATTCGCTGGATGGACTTTACTACTCACTTTTGTACTCGTCAGTATGCGTATGTATTACGTATTTATGGCCAGTAACAAAATAGCATTAAATAAATTCCAACCCGATGGTGGTGATGTTGGTGGTTTTGGTAAAAGACTGACTCGTGCGCACTTAAATTGCATTGAAACACTGCCTGTTTTCGCTTCTTTAGTGATTGTGGCATCACTATCAAGTCAACTGGCTATTATGGAAGCAACGGTGATGTACGTTTTATATGCGCGTATTGCCCAATCAATTGTACATATGATTTCGACCAGTTTAGTTGCCGTACTAATACGCGCAACGCTGTGGACGGTTCAAATTGCATTATTAATTTGTTATGCCTACCAATTAATCATGCCAATGATTGCCTGATAGCTAACGTTAACGCAATAAAAAGGCCCTGGAATTCCAGGGCCTTTTTTTATGGTTTATTTCCCCATTGGTTTTATTAGCGTGCTTACTTTTAGTCCAAGACGAAAAACCAGATAACCCAAAGAGCTTACCCATAACAGCATGAATAGCCAGTATATTAGACGAAACAGAATATTCCACCAATCGGCACTCAGGGTTAATAGATCAGGATCTTGTGTCGGTAAAAACATAAAAGGCGCCAGGGTATTCATAATTAGTGCCAATTTAAATCGTTTATCAAAGGTGTCTACTGCCAACCGCGTTCGGGCGTAAAGCCATATACTGCTGCCTAATATCAAAAACGCCGGATAAAAAATGACATAAATAATGATACTTGCGGGAATAATATTCTCAGACGACTGCACCATCTGCTGCCATGCGGTATCTTGGTGCGCCAAAAAACCGCCAGATATTAATACAAAAAGGGTGAACACAAACAGCCCCAGCATTAAAAACATACATTGCTTTATATTGACCCTCGAAGACACCGCAATAATTTCTTTAGGGGCTGTGAAGCGTAGGGCTAAGCCTATAATTAAACTTAATCCGATATAAAAAACGGCGATATAAATAGCATTTTCCTGTTGTATTTCAAACACGCAAACTCCTTAAATTAATATGAGGCATAAAAAATGGTCGCTCAGGCTTCCCTGAGCGACCATTTTCACATAACAGGCCCTGTTTTAGCCAATCATGCTATAACCTCCGCTAACACTGAGTGTTTGGCCGGTAACATGGCCAGAAACCGCGTTAGACGCCATAAATAATACCGCATTAGCTAAGTCGTTTGGACGCCCTACTTTCTTTAATGGTAAAGCGTTCGCAATCGCCGCAAATTGTTCCTCTGTGAACATCGAATCTTTTTTGGCCCACATGCTTGTTGCGCCTACTTCATCGTCGTCTTCAGGGATAGTAACGCCAGGACAAACCGCATTGCAGCGAATACCAAAACGACCATTTTCGCGAGCCAGGGACTTCATCAAACTATTAATACCGGCTTTAAGCGCGCCATAAACCGCTTCACGTGGCTCACCCTGGCGACTAGCATCAGAACTTAATGAAACAATAGATCCTTTAGTTTTGTTTTTCAACATAACCTCGAGTACTGAATGAGTGCAATTGAGGTTGCTGGTGAAGTTAAGAGCAATCAGTTTTTGCCATAATTCGGGTGTTGTTTGAGTGAAAAACATCAAATCATCCCAGCCGACATTATTGACCAATACATCAACGCCGCCAAATTTGCTGTCAGCTGCTGCAACCATTGCTTTGACCTGATCGAGGTTGGTTACATCAGTTTTGATAACTTGCACACCTGAAGCGCCGCGTTCAAGTGCTAGATCGGCCACCATGGCTGCCTGTGTTTCATCTATATCAGCCAGCGTTATATTCGCACCTTCTTTGGCGAATGCCAGCACGATACCACGACCGATATTTGAACCGCCGCCCGTTACAATAACTGATTTACCTTTTAATTCTAAATCCATAATATTTTCCTATTTTATATTGATATTAATTTTAAAATACTTAAGTTTCTTTATAAACAACATGTTAATCTAACTACCTAAACTAATTTATTAAGCTCTAAGACCGCCTGTATGGTTTCTTTTCTGGCATGGTGATGCGGCATATGCCCCACACCTTGCAATAATAATACTTCTGGTTTGCGTTTCAAATGACGCAACAATTTATCTAAACTCGGTTGATAACCATAGTCATCAGCCTGACCAAAAACCAGCGCTACCGGACAGCTAATTCGTTGCAACTCCTTTGCACACGACCAATCATCGAATTGTTCTGATAACCAGGCTTTTGCCCAGCCATAAAACAGTGCATCTGTAGCTTCTCCATGAAACACCTTCAACTTATTCGCTAAGTCGCCGTTTTCATATTCGCGTATAGCCTCCACTATTCCATTACGCACAGTCTTTTCAGGCACGAGAGGTGGCGCTATTGCACAAACAGCTATAACCGTTTCAGGCAGTGACGCCGCAGCCATTAAGGAAATTGCTGCACCATCGCTATGACCAACCAGGATAACGCGTTTCAAACCAAAAGCATTAATGACCTCGGGTAACACAATTTCGGCTTCATGATGCCTGTAGCCTGACTCACGGTGTTTAGTTAACTGTCCCGATTTGCCGTGTCCAAAACGTTCGTAAGCGATAACGGTTAGTTGCGTTTGTAGTGTTAATTTTTCAGGAAAATCTTTCCAGGTATCGAGCGAGTCTAAACCGCCGTGTAGTAATACAATACAAGTTGTCTCCGTATCGATCTCACCATATACCCATGTTCTTAGCAGTTGATTATCAACGCTAAGGTAGCTTTCTTTTTTATCCATTCTGTTAGGTCTATGCCATGAAGACGACCAGTCCCCAATCTAGAACCTGTACATCCTTACCCTGCTCTGGTGCCTGATCGCCTCGCTCGGCCCAAACTTGTATATGTAATTCAACCAGACCGCCGCCAGTCGTAACGGGCGTTTTCTTTAATACGCTTATTTCGCTGCGTAAAATATCATTTTCAAAAACTGGCGCTACGTGATCGCAGTGTTTCCAGGCCAGTAAAGTCATGATGTTTGGCAATGCTCTTATCATTTGTGCTGCGGCAATTGAAATGGTATGACCACCGTAAACGAGTCGCTTACCGTATACGCTGGCGCCTGCATCGGTATGTGTCATGGCTAAGTTGAGTGTTAAGCGTGTTAATTCAGGCGCGCTGGTGACCGTGTCTCTTGCCTTAACGCGATAATTCACCGCTTCCTCAACTTCTGCAAAGTGGATGCCCTTAATTTTTTCCTTATATAGATTTAAATTCCACTGCGTAGGAGCGGCTTCTAATAAAGCATCGATACTGATTTCGGATGGGATCAGTTTTAAATCGTCTTCGTGCCCCGTTTCTGCTCTTGCATCGCGGCAAGGAACCATCGGGCAACGCCAAAAATGGAGTATTTCATCGCCGTGCTGATTGGTGGTTAAAATTTCTAATGCCACCATACCCGTTGCAGGTCGACCTGATTTGGTTTTATTTTGTCGTAAGGCAACGATTTTTGTTGTTGTGCTTAGTGTATCGCCAATAAAAACCGGTTTTTTTAATACCAAACCGCGATAAAACAGATTACCCATGACATTTTGAGTGGCGTAAGTCGTTTGCCCAATGGCTACACTAAACGCCATTGTTGGATTGGCTAAGACTCGTTTTGATCCGGTTATTGCGGCAGATAAATGCTGATCTAAGGGTAGCCTGAGCCGGTCAGCAAATAACATTTGATGCGCTGTGACGTGTCCATCGGTGATGGTGACAGAAGGTGCGGGTTCTAAAAACTCACCTTTTTTGAAATCTTCGAAATATGGACCTTCGATTAATACTTCTTTCATAACTAAGACTCTATGCTTGTGGTAGTGGCGGCGTAGCGCCTTAAAATACTTTCTTGCGCTCGAATAACCGGCAAATCTATCATTTTATTCTTAAAACTAAATACCCCCTGCCCCTGCTTTTGGACTTCAGCCCAGGCGGCTAGGATCTCTTTTGCATTCTCAACTTGTTCGCTGCTGGGTGTATACACCTGGTTAACGATGGCGACCTGATTGGGGTGAATGCACAACTTACCGGCATAGCCTACTTCAATGCCCGCTGAAGCGTCTTCGCGAATGATGCTTTCGTCACGAACCTCAAGGCAGACATTATCTATCGGCGTGATGCCATACGCGCGAGCGGCTAAAGCGACCTGACAACGGGCGTGATAAATGACCCCTTTTGATGCATCGGCATTAGGCAGGGCCATATCGGTGGCAAAATCTACGTGACCGAAACATAACGAGTCATTATTGCTGAGTGTTTTAGCAATCTCTGTTAGCGCCAACACCCCTTTTGCCGTTTCAATGATGACATAGAGCTCGATGTTATCATCATTACTGAGTCGTCTCAGCGTTGAGATATCATCAGCAGATTCACATTTAGGCAGCATAATCGCGCAATTGCCCGCGGCAACAACTGCTTTTATATCCTCTTCAAACCAGGGCGTTGCAATGCCGTTTATCCTTACAATAATTTGCTTCCCATTAAACGCAGGCGATTGTAAGGCCTGTACCACTGTCTGACGTGCGTTGGACTTTTCATCAGGTGAGACGGCGTCTTCAAGATCAAAGATTAAACAATCGGCTGGAATGCCGGCCGATTTCTCAATGCGTTTTTGCGCGCTACCGGGCACAAAAAGGAGTGAGCGACAAAGTTTTTGCTGTGTAGGCATACGAGCTTAATCCAGTTTAGTAAGAACGTGGCATACCGAGGCTTTTCTCGGCGATATAATTCAGCAACATTTCTTTATTGATGGGCGCCGTTTTTAACAGGCGTACTACGGAATACATATCGTACAGTCCGTAATCGTGCGTAAAACCGTTGCCACCAAAGCATTGTAAGGCTGCATCAACCGCTTGCATACCCGCATCGGCCGCTGCAATTTTTGCCATACTTGAGGCTTCGCCCGCCGATTTATTATTATCAAATAGCCAGGCCGCTTGTTTAGTCATCAACGACGCCAGTTCAATTTGAGTTTTCGCGGCCGCTAGAGGGTGCTGTAAGCCTTGATAAGCACCAATTGGGCCGTTGAATACAACGCGTTCAGAGGCGTATTCTGCGGCGCGATTTAGCGCCAAACGCCCCATACCTATACACATCGCTGAAACGACGATACGCTCAGGGTTTAACGATTCAAAAAGAACTTCAAAGCCTTTACCAGCCGATCCGATGATATCCTCTTCGCTTAGTTCCACTTCATCAAAAAACAATTGGAATTGCTTTTCGGGTAGTACAACGCTCATTTCAAGCGGGGTCATGCTGACGCCTTTTGCTTTCATATCGACGACAAACAAGGTAAATCCATCGGTTTTTTTATCCACTTCGGTATGCGCGGTTGTACGCGCAACAACCAGAGCATAATCAGATTCATCCGCACTGGTAATAAACGTTTTTGCGCCGCTTAACAGGTATTTATCGCCTTTTTTCTTCGCGATGGTATTAATTTTAATGGTGTTTGTTCCGGCCGTTGGCTCGGTAATGGCAAAACAAAATAAGGTTTTACCGGCGCAGGCGTCGGGCAGGTATTTTTGCTTCATAGCCTCGCTACCATGATCAGCAATAACCGGTAACGACATCGTTGAACCCACCACCATTGATAATAAAGGAATGCCGTTGTTAGACATGCCTTCCATCAGCAAGCTCATTTCCGTCATGCCCAGCCCGGCACCACCGTATTGCTCCGGCACCATAATACCCATAAAGCCATCGGCGCTGACCTGGTCCCATAACTCGCGTGGAAATTCATTTTTTCTGGCTTTTTTTAACCAATACTGCTGATCAAATGTTTTAGCCAATTGATCGCCGTACTGGTAAATCATTCTTTGTTCGTCATTTAATTCGAAATTCATCATTACTCTCTTTAAATTGATTTATGTTGAATAGCTGGGTGATTTGACCTAGCGGCCTTTCCAGACAGGTTTTCTTTTCTCGGCAAAAGATAAAGGCCCTTCAATGCCATCTTCACTGGCGTAGACCACTTCGTGTAAACGTTGTGCCTCTTTAATGCCTTCATTACAACCCAGGCTCATTGCTGCCATAACACTCGCTTTAGCTGCCACCACAGACAGCGGTGCGTTATCACGAATAATGACGGCTAACTTATTTGCTTGTGCCCTCACCTGCTCAGGTGTCTGTTCTAAATAATTGATAAAACCTACGTCATAAAAGCGCTCAATGGGCATTTGTTCACCCGTCAACACCAGCTCCATAATCAGTGGTTGTGGCAACATACCTACCAGCGGAACCGCCCAGGGTGAGCCCCGGCCAATTTTAGCTTCGGTAATACCCACCCGCGTTCCAACCAAGCCGACGCGCAAGTCTGAATTTAAACTGAGCATCATACCGCCAGCCATTAAATGCCCCGTCATCGCAGCAATGATAGGTTTCTTACAATCCCTCATACGTTGGTGAAAAGGATCTTTTAATTTTGAAAGCACATCATCGCCGGTGGTTTTTTTAATTTCTGCGGCTTCTTTCAAATCCATTCCGGCGCAAAAAACGCCGCAATCGGTAGACGTCAGTACGATAACCTTAACCTCATCATTGGTATCTGCCTGTTCCCATGCGTCAGCTAATTTATTCACCAAACTGATCGATAAAGCATTCTTTCGATGTGGACGATTTAAGCAAATTGTCGCAATCCCATCATCCAGTGTATAAATTAACTCGTCGTTACTGTTCATAGTATTTCTCGTGAATTATGGGTTTGATTTTTTAATAATTTTATGCAAACTAATTTACCAAACAAGCGTTAGTTTGTAAAGTTGTTGAGTGTACTATTCAATGATTGTTACACTAGTGCTCAATACAATAATCGGTAGTAAAAATCGTATGAGCAATAGTCTCTTTACAGAAATAAAAGTCGGCCCTTTAACGCTGCCTAATCGCATTATTATGGGCTCCATGCACACGGGTTTAGACCATTCAAACGATCCGTTTGGAAGGTTGGCTGAATTCTATAAAGAACGCGCTGAAGGTGGCGTTGCGCTAATGGTGACCGGAGGTGTTTCGCCTAACGAGGAAGGCCTAATTAGCCCGGGCGCAATGAAGCTGACAGATAAAGAACAGGTTCCGTCGTATAAAATAATAACCGACGCGGTGCATCAGCACGGTAGTAAAATTCTGCTACAAATATTGCACGCGGGGCGCTACGCCAAACACGAAGGCCTTGTCGCCCCCAGCGCTATACGCTCGCCTATTAATAGGTTTGAGCCTAAAGCGATGTCTGAAAAACTGATTTTAGACACCATAAATGACTTTGTTAATTGCGCTGAACTGGCTCATCTTGCGGGTTTTGACGGTATTGAATTGTTGGGTTCTGAGGGCTACTGCCTGAACGAGTTTACCGCTCCACGCACTAATCAGCGCACAGATCAATGGGGTGGCAGTTTTGATAATCGCGCGCGCTTTCCACTAGAAGTTATCAGAGCCATTCGACAAAAATTAGGCACGGGGTTCTTTATTCAATATCGCATGTCGGTGCTGGAATTAGTCGAAGACGGTTGGAATATGGGTGAGGCGCAGCTTTTTGCGCAGGCGCTTGAATCCGCCGGAGTTGACCTTATTAATACTGGTATTGGTTGGCACGAAGCATCCATTCCAACCATCGCTATGGTCGTCCCTCGCGCGGCTTTTAGTTGGGCTACGGCAAAAATTAAACAGGCTGTTAGCATACCCGTCGCGGCGGCAAACCGTATCAATACCGTTGATGTCGCCAACGATATTATTCAGCGCGGTGACGCCGATATGGTTTACCTTTCACGCCCTTTTTTAGCCGACCCCGACTTTGTAATCAAGGCGCAACAACAGCGATCCGCCGAAATTAACACGTGCATTGCCTGCAACCAATCCTGTCTTGACCATTTGTTTAATAACAAAACAGTGAGTTGTCTGGTCAATCCGCGCGCCTGTCATGAAACGGTTTATCCTAAATTGTCAGCAACGAAAAGAGCGCAAAAAATTGCCGTTATTGGCGCCGGTGCAGCGGGTTTATCATTCTCTATCGAAGCTGCTAAACAAGGCCACGATATTACTTTATTTGAGTCAACGGCGGCCATAGGCGGACAGCTATTACACGCGAGAAAAGTGCCGGGAAAAGAAGAATTTGATGAATTACTCAGGTATTTCGTGACCATGCTTGAGAAATATCAGGTAACACTAGAACTAAACTGCACGGTAGATGTTCAGCAAGTTCAGGCGGGCGGATTTGATTCCGTGGTTCTCGCCTCAGGCGTGAGGCCTAGAAAGTTAACCATTCCTGGCTCAGACTTGCCTAATGTTTTAAGCTATGAACAGGCATTCATTTCACCAGAAAAAATCGGCCAGCGGGTCGTTATTATTGGCGCCGGTGGTATCGGATATGACATAGCCGAGTTTATAAGCCATCAAGCCACTAACGACAATCCGATTGAAGAATTTAATGCTAACTGGGGTATAGACTCGACGGGCATGAATCCTGGGGGGTTGTTAATGACCACGGTGAGGAAAGCCGAACCACTACGAGATATTACGTTGTTACAGCGTAAACCTGGTAAATTTGGTCGCTCATTGGGTAAAACTACCGGCTGGGTGCACCAGGCAGAATTACAAAAACGTGGCGTTAAAACGATGGGCGATCTTGAGTACCTGAAAATAGATAGTGATGGTTTGTATATCGAACATAATGGTCAGCAAGAACTTTTATTAGCCGATAGTATTATTGTTTGTGCGGGTCAGGAGTCGCGTGATGATTTGCTCGGCTCGTTGAATGATGCAGGCATTAAGACTTATCAAATAGGTGGTGTTAAACACGTTAGCGAGCTGGATGCCGCGCAAGCGATTTTTGATGGCACTACGTTGGCTTACGAGCTAAACTAAAAAACTTTTAAATAACGGCGACGGCGAAAAACTATGTTAGATGCTTATTTATATGATGGTGCGCGCACCCCTTTTGGTCGATACTGCGGCGGGCTTTCCCAGGTAAGGCCCGATGATTTGGCGGCGAGCGTTATAAAAGCACTCGTCGAACGCAACAATTTTGATCCTTTATTAATAGAAGACGTTATTTTGGGGTGTGTTTGCCAATCCGGCGAAGACAGCAGGAATATCGCCCGTTACGCGAGTTTACTAGCGGGATTACCTGTTGAAGTCACAGGACAAACGGTTAACCGCTTGTGCGCCAGTAGCCTTACCGCCGTTATTGATGCCGCACGCGCGATTAGCTGTGGCGAAGGTGAGGTATTTATCGCCGGTGGGGTAGAAAGCATGACGCGCGCACCGCTAACCTTTAATAAAAGTAATACCGCGTTTAGTAAAGATATAACAGTTTATGACAGCGCCATCGGCGTTCGTTTTCCTAACCCTGTTATCGGTAAAAAATTCGGTCATGAGACGATGCCCGAAACCGCCGATAATGTCGCGCGTGCAGAAAATATTAGCCGTGAAGCTTGCGACCAATTTGCTTTCAACTCACAGCAAAAGTGGCAAACGGCAAGCAGCCTGGGCTATTTTAAAGAAGAGATTGTAGCGGTCAGTATTCCTCAAAAAAGAGGCAAGCCCGATATTGTTATCGATACCGACGAACACCCTCGAGCCGATACATCACTGGAAAAAATGGCCAGCATGCGGCCTTTATTCGAAAATGGCGTGGTGAGCGCGGCAAACGCCTCGGGCATAAACGATGGTGCTGTAGCACTGCTGATTGCCAACCGTCAGTTTGGCGAACAACAAAAAATACAGCCTATCGCGCGAATACTGGGCAGTGCAACGGGGGTGTAGAACCAACTGTTATGGGTCTCGGCCCGGTACCCGCCTGTCAAAAAATCCTTAATCGTTTGAACTTAAGGCTGGAGCAAATGAACGTCATTGAAATTAATGAGGCGTTTGCTTCGCAAGTACTCGGCGATATGAAACAACTTGGAATCGCTGAGGATGACCCGCGTATTAACCCAAATGGTGGCGCTATTTCAGTCGGGCACCCATTGGGGGCATCAGGCGCTCGACTTGTATTAACAGCGGCTCGTCAATTGCAACGCTCGGCGGGTCGATACGCCCTTATTTCAATGTGCGTAGGCGTTGGTCAAGGCGTTGCAATGATCATTGAGCGTAGCGAATAAACAATAATTCTTAATAATTACACATTAACTAAATAGCTTTGGAAACCTTATGAAAATTGGAATACCTAAAGAAATTCATCCGGGAGAGCGACGAGTTGCGGCGACTCCGGCGTCCATCAAAAAACTACAAAAGCTTGGTTTTGATGTCATCGTAGAAACAAATGCAGGCCAGGCGGCCACCTTCAGCGATGATGCATATAAACAGGCGGGTGCAGAAATTATGCCGGATGCGGCAGCAGTATGGGCACAAGCAGACGTTATTTTTAAAGTCAGAGCGCCTGAATTTAATACTGAGTTAAAGGTCGACGAATGTGACCTGGTCAGAGAGAACCAGACCCTGGTTAGTTTTATGCAAGCGGGTCAAAACGCAGATTTGCTGGAAAAACTAGCGACTAAAAAATGTAATGTGCTAGCCATTGACTCGGTGCCTCGCCTTTCCAGATCTCAAAAAATGGATGCGCTAAGCTCGATGGCAAATATTGCTGGTTATCGTGCCATTACCGAAGCAGCCAATGTATTTGGTCGTTTCTTTACTGGTCAAATTACCGCCGCTGGCCGCGTGCCACCGGCTAAAGTCATGGTCATTGGTGCGGGTGTTGCTGGTCTGTCCGCTATCGGTACGGCTAATAGCATGGGCGCCATCGTGCGTGCTTTTGATACACGCCCTGAAGTGGCCGAACAAATCGAAAGCCTGGGCGGAGAATTTCTTCGACTTGAATTTGAGGAAGACGGTACGGGCCAGGGTGGTTACGCTAAAGTCATGTCGAAAGAGTTTATCGATGCTGAAATGGCTCTGTTCAGAGAGCAAGCGGCGGATGTTGATATTATCGTCACTACCGCCTTAATTCCAGGCAGGCCCGCGCCGAAACTGATACTCGCCGATATGGTCGAGCTGATGAAAGAAGGCAGCGTTATCGTCGATTTAGCCGCAGAAAATGGTGGTAATTGTGAACTAACTGTACCCAATGAGGCTGTTGTAAAACATGGCGTAACGATTATAGGTTATACCGATTTACCGAGTCGTTTAGCGACGCAATCGAGTAATTTATACGCAACAAACTTGTTCCATTTGATGAGCGACTTATGCAAAAGCGGTGAGTTTAAGATCGATATGGAAGACGTTGTTATCAGAGGAACCACCGTGGTACATAATGGTGAAGTGACCTTCCCTGCCCCACCATTGGCACCGCCTCCAGCTGCAAAAACAGCACCTGTTGTTATAAAAGAAGAGATCGACGAAGGGCCTAAAAAAATCAATATTCCTTTATTTATTGGCTGTGCTGTGGTGCTGCTAGGTATTGGTTTTTCAGCTCCTGCTTCATTCCTGCCACATTTTACGGTGTTTGTACTAGCTTGTTTCGTAGGCTACCAGGTGGTCTGGAGTGTTACGTCATCTTTACATACGCCATTGATGAGCGTTACCAACGCAATTTCAGGGATTATCATTATCGGCGCTATGTCACAAATATCTGGGCCTCTGGATAGTCCGGTGACCATCCTGGCTGCAATCGCGGTATTGATTGCTTCTATTAATATTGGTGGCGGCTTTGCTGTCACACAACGCATGCTACGCATGTTTAGCAAAAAGAGGGATTGATGATGTCTGAAGGTATATTAACCGCGTCCTATATCGGCGCGAGTGTTTTATTTATTTTAAGCCTGGGTGGTTTAAGTCATCAGGAAACTGCACAAAGAGGTAATCTCTTCGGTATTATCGGCATGGTGTTGGCGGTGCTAATAACGATAATCAGCGACAATGTAACAACGTACGGATTACTGTTGACGATGATCATTATCGGGCTTTTTATCGGTCGATGGTTTGCCGCAAAAGTAGAAATGACGCAGATGCCTCAATTAATAGCGATTTTACATAGCTTTGTTGGTATGGCTGCTGTACTCATTGGGATTTCCAGTACTTTAGCTGGAACCGAATTTGCTAGTCACGCCGAAAAAGTGATCCATGAAATAGAAATATTCCTTGGTGTATTCATTGGTGGCGTTACGTTTACCGGCTCCATCGTTGCTTTTGCTAAATTGCACGGCAGCATATCGAGTAAACCACTGACCTTGCCGGGGCGCCATTTGTTAAACCTGTCGATTATTATCGCCTCGATCGTATTAGGCGCGTTATTTATATCGGCCGAACCAGGTACTGCACTCACCCTGCTCATTATTATGACGTTGCTATCATTCGTTCTGGGTTTCCATTTGGTGATGGCCATTGGTGGCGCTGATATGCCGGTGGTTATCTCCATGCTCAATAGCTACTCTGGTTGGGCGGCTGCAGCAACAGGTTTCATGTTATCTAACGACCTGTTAATCATCGTTGGCGCACTGGTTGGTAGTAGTGGTGCCATTCTTAGCTACATCATGTGCCGCGCGATGAATCGTTCGTTCGTGAGCGTTATTCTCGGTGGTTTTGGTGCTAAAACGGCTACTTCTTCTAACGCTGATGAAGGCTCGAAAGAACACCTTACTACCAACGTCGAAGAAGTCGCAGAAATGCTCGCGAACGCTGAAAGCGTCATTATTGTTCCAGGTTACGGTATGGCCGTCGCGCAAGCGCAAAATGCGGTATCTGAAATTACCCGCTATTTAAAAGAAAAGCGCATTAATGTACGTTTTGGTATTCACCCCGTAGCCGGTCGTCTACCTGGCCATATGAATGTTCTATTGGCCGAAGCTCGTGTACCGTACGATATTGTGCTAGAAATGGACGAGTTAAATGACGACTTCCCTGATACCGATGTGGTGCTGGTTATTGGCGCTAACGATACGGTTAACCCAGCTGCTGCCGAGGACCCTGGTAGCCCAATTTACGGTATGCCGGTACTGGAAGTGTGGAAAGCGACGACCACGGTCGTGTTGAAACGCAGTATGGCTACTGGATATGCGGGTGTTGATAACCCTTTGTTTTACAAAGAAAATACCCGTATGCTATTCGGTGACGCGCATGACAGTATGTCTGCCGTGATGACAGCGCTGAAAAATCACTAAAAACATCCTTTGTAAGCACCTTGTTATTCAGGGTGCTAAAGGCTGAATAACGATTTAAATAAATAATAAAGATCTATTTTTATCCGTATTATTTGGGATATGCCTTGCAAGTAAGCAAATAATTTAAGGGGGGGATATTATGGATGCTATTTACTTTGACCAGCTCAACGTAGGCGATTCCTGTCAGTCACCTGGAAGAACGGTGACCGAAACCGATATCGTCAATTTTGCTGGCTTATCGGGTGATTTTGTTCAGTTACATACTGACGCAGAATATTGCAAAGACACCCATTTTGGCCAGCGTATGGCGCATGGTTTACTGGGTATGTCGATCGCCTCTGGTCTGGGCACTCGGACCGACCTTATTGCGGGTATCTCACAAACGGTCATCGCCCTGCTCGGCATGGACTGGAAATTTAAAGCCCCCATCTTTATCGACGACACCATTCACGTGGTACTCGAAGTAAGCGAAAAACGCGAAACGAGTAAGCCAGATCGTGGCGTTATCGTGCTATTACGCACGGTCTTTAACCAACACGGCGAGATCGTGCAACAAGGCACGACTCCTCTGATGTTAAAGCGTAAACCGGCAGAGGCATAATGCATTCATTTCAGCTTGATAATGATCTCGAACTGTTTCGTCAGGATATCAGGACGTTGTTCGAAAAAGAATTCGCAGCAAAAGCCGCGTATTGGGATGAACACGAAGAATACCCCGAGGCAAATAAAAACCTGTTAGCCGAGTTGGGCTACTTAGGTATGTTGATTCCAGAACAATATGGTGGTTTAGGCTTACCCCTTATTCAGGGTGTGGTTTTTCTTGAAGAACTGGCTCGCACCTGTTTCAACACCGCCCTGGTCGGGCAATTGTATTTAAACGGCCCCTCAAAAGCCCTGGTTGAACTGGGTACTGAAGAACAAAAACAGCGCATATTACCCGGTGTTATAAAGGGTGAACACCTGATAGCCATTTCAATCAGTGAACCTGGCGCGGGTTCGGCGGTTACAGATCTCAGCAGCAATATTAAAAAAGTCGCCGGTGAGTATATTTTGAATGGCACCAAATGCTTTACCACAGCCGGTGTTGAAGCGACGCATTCAATGGTATTCGCGCGCTTTGGCGATAATAGTATAGGTGCGCGAGGCATCGGCGCGGTACTGGTTGAAAAAGGCATGCAGGGTTTTAGCGTTGGTAAGCCAGAACGCAAGATGGGTGGTCGCGCGGTGAAAGAAGCCGAATTACATTTTGACAATGTGCGTATTCCTGAACAAAACATTATCGTTGAAGGCACACCTGACAGTAGCGACAGTTTTAAGCGCCTGATGAGCTCCTTCGGCCCTGAACGCGTGGGCAACGCCGGTATGTGCGTCGGCATTTCACAAGGTGCTTATGACACGGCCTTGGCGTATAGCGAAACGCGCGAACAATTTGGCCGGCCTATTGCTGAATTTCAGGGTATTCAGTGGAAAATAGCCGATATGGCAACTCAATTACACGCCGCCCGCTTGATGACTTATCGAGCCGCGACAAACCTTAAAAATGGCTTTCCCGACCCGCTAGAATGCGCGATGGCTAAACTTTATGCCAACGAAATGGCACAAAAAGTTACAAACGAAGCGCTGCAAATTCATGGCCATTATGGTTATTGCCGCGACTACCCTCTTGAACGCATGGTGCGTGATGCGCGTGGTTTTTCACTCGGTGGGGGTACACCTGAAATTCTACGTAACACCATAGCCGCGCAATGTTATGGCCGCACTTTTAATCAACGTAGGAGTTAACGATGGACTTCGAGTTATCTCAGGAGCAGCAGTTATTACGCGATAACGTTCGACGAATGATGAATGATATCGCGACAACAGACTATATTCGTGAGCACGATGAACAAGGACTCTACCCCTACGAAGTATACGAACAATGGGTTGAAATGGGTTTGTTCGGCTTACCGTTCCCCGAAGAGTTTGGCGGTTATAACGGCAATGTGCTTGATATGGTCATCGTTGGAGAAGAACTTGGGCGTAAAGGCTATGATTTTTTAGGCGCCTATGCGCTGACTATTTTCAACGCCTTAAATATCTTGCGGCACGGTAACGAGCGTCAGAAGCTGGAATATATACCGAAAGTGATTAATGGCGATATTCGGATGTCTATCTCTATGACCGAACCGGATGCGGGATCAGACGCTGGCAATATGCGCACCACCGCTGTACGCGACGGTGATGATTGGTTGATCAATGGTCAGAAACTATTTTCGACCGCTGCCGATGCGAAAAATAATATTATTAACCTGTACTGTAAAACAGACACCAACGCGCCACATCAGCAGGGAATATCCCTTTTTATGGTGCCTTATGACACACCGGGCGTTGAAATTCGTCGGCTAAAAACATTGGGCCGCCGCATGCTGGGCACCAATGAAATTTTCTTTAATCAGGTGCGCGTCAGCGATGATATGCGAATCGGTAAGGTCAACGAGGGCTGGAACTGTATGTTATCGGGTCTTCTACTTGAACGGGTGGTGACTACGGCCGGTTACGCGGGTAATTCGCAGACCGTGGTCGATCAAGCTCTCGCCTACGCAAAAGAACGCAAGCAGTTCGGCAAACCCATCGGTAATTTCCAGGCCATCGCGCATATGCTGGCGGATATGCAAACCAGGGTGGATGCCAGTCGAATGCTGATGTTGCGCGCCGCGAGTAAAATGGCTAACGGTGAGAACGCGCTGCGGGAAGTCAGCCAGGCCAAATTATTTGGCTCAGAAACCTTTGCCGAGGTAGCCAATCAGGGGATGCAAATTATGGGTGGCTATTCGTATATGATGGAATACGATATGCAACGCCACTACAGGGACGCGCGCAGCACCACCATTACCGCTGGCACCTCACAAATGCAGCGTAATATCATCGCTAATACGATGGGGCTTAAGGTTAAATAAGCCCCGGTTATCGTTTAGCAAAAAGTGCGCATTTAACTATAAAAATTTAGGTTTGCGCTTTTCCATAAAGGCAGTGACGCCCTCTTTTCCATCGTCCGTTAAGAACAGGAAAGGTATCGCATCTTTTGCGTATTGAAGCTCTTCGCCACCGAGTTCACGGTTGTAAATTGCCTTTGCTAACCGCACGGCTGGCTGCGGTTTGGCGGCTATCTTTTCAGCTAATTCCATCGCTTTAGCAACGACTTCTTCATGTGGCACGACTTCTAATACCATACCTAGCTCTTTAGCTTCCTGTGCACTAATGGCTTCACCCAGCATACTCATTTCTTTGGCTTTTTGTCGGCCAATAATATCGCCCAAGCGGACAACCGCAAAGCCAGGTAAAAGACCTATATTGATTTCCGGTACGCCAAACGTAGCCCTTTCAGACGCGATAATAAAATCTGAGCCAATAGCCAGTTCAAGGCCGCCGCCAAAAGCAAAACCATTAACCGCACAGATAACGGGTTTTCTGCAGCGCTCACCAATCGCCAGGGTGTCGAGAATAGAATCAAGGAATGTTTTGACGTACATAGGTTCGAATTTAAGCGTACTAATATCGGCACCCGCACAAAATGACTTTTTGCCAGCACCCGTGATCACTACAACCCTTACGCTGTCGTCATCGGCAATTTTTGCAAACGAATTTTCTAAGCCCTCGCGAATATTGACGCTCAGTGCATTAAGTTTTTCCGGTTCGTTTAATGTTAATAAAACGATTTGGCCTTTTTGTTCGTAGATAACACTATCTGATGACATTTTTTCTCCTACTAAAATTAAATTAATACTATTTTAATGACTGGGCAGCATGCCATTGAGTCGCTGCATGGATTGCTGCGACTCGGCCATAATGCGGTCTAAAAGTTCTTTAACGCTGGGTATATCGTGCGCCAGACCGACAGACTGGCTTAACGACACTAAACCCGCACTTAGATCACCCTCAGCAAACATTTTACGCGCGTTGTTACCAGATATTATCGGTAGCAATTGTTCGAAATTAGCGCCATTTTTTTCCATTTCGATACACTTTTTTGCCGCCTCATTATTCCACACACGGTGCGTTGAACCAATTGAGCGCATCACCAGCGTCGTATCCAGCTCAGAGGCGTTGATAAACGCCTGCTTAACGTCGTCATGAATTGGGCATTCTTTAGTCATCATTAAACGACTACCGATAATGGCTGCGTCCGCGCCAGCGGCCAATACAGAGACGAGTCCTCTACCATCGGCGACGCCACCGCCGCCAATGACTGGAATATTCACGGCGTCAACAACCGTCGGGATCAATACCAGGGTGGCGATATCTAATTTACCGGTAGCGCCGCCATTTTCATAACCCACTACGGTAACGGCATCGGCACCCAGAGATTCAGCTTTTTTAGCGTAGCGAGCGCCAACACATTTGTGTAACCAGGTCATTCCTGATTGCTTGAACATATTACTGAGTTTTTCAGGCGCAGCGTGACCGGATGTTTCAACAATTTTTACACCTTTATCAATCATAATGCCGACGTACACCTCGTTATCAACCGGTCGCATGGAGGGGAATAAATTGATATTCACCGCGAAGGGCTTATCGCTTGTCGCCTGTATCAAGTCAATAGCCGCTGAAAACTCTTCGGCCGTTTGATAGATCGCTGAAGTGAGAATACCTAATGCTCCGGCATTAGAAATGGCGGCGACAAATTCGGCCTTAGAAATAGACATCATCGCGCCACCAATAATCGGGTACTTGATATTGAGTAAGCGAGTTATTTTTGTATTAAACTTAGTATTAAACATAGAGGCGGGTTAAAACTTGAATATAACTAGCATTAATAAAAAACGCTAACAATTTGTTTTATTTAGAAAATCTCTTTTCTTTTGAAAATATTTGTAGCAGTTCAATGGCGTCATCTGTTCCATCCCAGACAGTTATTTGCTCGATGCTTTTCAGTTCTTCATCGCTTAAAAGCCATTCGCTAGCGCGAACATTGGCCTCTACCTGAGCGGGCGAACTGACGCCTGTGGTAACCGTCGTAACCTGTGGTTGGTGTAATAGCCAGGCGATGGCTAATTCATTCAGCGTATGTCCCTGTTGCTTTGACCATTGTTTAAGTTGCTCTTGAATCTCTTCATTTTTGGCACTTCGGCTATGCCTTACTATTGGGCTACCGGATGCACCACGAGTTCCCGCTGGAGCAGCCTCACCTTTGTTATATTTGTCGGTTAAAAAACCGCCTGCTAAGGGAAAATACGGAATAAAGCCGATGTTCTCTGATGCGCAATAGGGCAAGGTTTCTAATTCCACGTGACGGCGTATTAAATTATAGTGATTTTGGATAGAGATAAGCTCGGGAAGACCCTCTGATCGAGCCATATGAAGCGCTTTTGCGTGGCGCCAGGACGAGATGTTACAGGCCCCGACGTACCTCACCTTTCCTTGATCGATCAACGCTTTTAATGCCTCAAGAACCTCCTCCATCGAGCTATCAGGGTCTGGTGCGTGCAATTGATACAGGTCGATATAGTCGGTATTTAGTTTATTTAAACTCTCTTCACACTGTCGTTGGATTTGCTGCGCTACGGACTCGTTTTCCGCTGCATTCCAAAAATTAAACTTAGTGCCGATGATCCATTTATCGCGTGCCCCGGATATGGCTTTGCCAATGAAGGATTCACTGTCGCCAGCGCCGTAAATATTCGCCGTATCAATAAAATTGATACCCAGTTCTTCGGCCCGACGGATGCAAGCGATACTATCTGATAGATTAAGGCGTGGCGGCCCAAACGTGTTGCCACCCAGAGCAACTGCTGAAACGTTCAACTCTGAGCAACCTAGTTTTTTATATTTCATGATAGATGCTTCATTAAAATAAAATTAAGCCAGTTTAGTCTATTATTTCCACACCCTTTTCGGTCACCACAAAGAGCTCACAATCCTCTATGGCCGTTGCGTCGTGTATTTCCCCCGCGGTGGTAAAGATATAATCGCCCGCCTGAAGGATATCATCGCCTAATTTCAGTTTACCGCTCAACATAAGCGCTTGTTCCCAGCCCGGGTGATTATGTGCGGGGAAGTACGAATTTGCCGCTAATCGAACCAGTGCAGTACCGCCACCCATTCCGTTATCCCACAAACCGCATTGGGAGATACCTTCAATACCTGATGCTTCATATGTTCTTTCGGCTGTTTTGATCATTGACATACGTTCTCCTTAAATAAATTAATACGCTGAATAACTATACAGCTGTCTTAGTGGTGTAGAAAGTGTTTAAGAATAATGGGGTACATGGCGTCCCAGCGTTGAGTTTGCGCCCAGTGTCCGCAGCGGTCTAGCACGTGTAATTCTGCGCGCTGAAGGTGTTCGAGGAAGTAAAGACTGGTTTCCAATGGAATAACATTATCCTGGCGACCGTGGACGATAACCCACTCGTGGGTCATTCGATTTAGGACAGGGGCTGGGATAATCAATTTTTCCATATCATCGATCATCGCTTGAAACATGATTTCTTGTACGTCACGCTTTTTTGGGTTCATCGCTTTTGCGTAACGGTCGTCTATAACGGCTTGCAAGTCGCCAAATATACTCGGGTCGTAAACAAAGCTCTCTATCAACTCGCGATAGCGACCCGCACGGGGATCATCGTAATAACTAATCATTCGTATCATCGTGGAGGGTTTGTCAAAAGGTGCCCCAATCGCTCCCATTAACATACATTTATCGAACCGCTCCGGCATTTCGACAACGCACTGCATCGCTAGTGCGCCACCCATAGAATTGCCGACCAAATGTGCTTGTTTAATGCCTAGCTCATCCATTAGACCTTTAACTTGCTCAACGCGATAACCCATCCACGCGGCCATCTTTGTCGGTATTTTTTTCGGTAATTCAGATTGGCCAAAGCCTATCGCATCGGGTGCGATAACATAAAAATGCTTTTTTAAATCTTCCGCACAGAGTAGCCAATTAGAGGCCGCACTGGCGCCAGGCCCCGCACCATGGAGCAATAGTATGGGTGGGTTATTGGGATCCCCGGCAAAAAGGCAATGGCTGGCTAACTCGCCAGAAGGGACCGTTTTTTCGTAAACGTCATGACTCATCATCTAGTCCTATTTAGAATTTTAGCGCTTCTCGGCAGGCATCTATTGCCGACATATCTTCGATACTGCTGGTGTCACTTGAAATATCACCGCTTTGAACAATTTCAATTAATAAACGACGGACGGTTTTACCGGTCCGCGTTTTCGGTAGCATGCTGGTTACGTACACAGCGGCTAAACTAGCGATACCCCCTAACGACGCTTGTACGCTCTGTTTGAGTTCTGCCGCCACCAGCTGTGGGTCAGAACCTTTACTCAGGCAAACAAATGCAACCGGTAGTAAACCTTTCAGTTCATCATTAACCCCCATTACGGCCGCCTCGGTTACCTTCGGGTGTGAGCTGATTGAGGTTTCAATTTCAACGGTACTAAGGCGGTGCCCCGCTACATTAATAACATCATCAGAACGGCCTAACACCCATATATGTCCATCAGCATCTTTAACCCCCTCGTCTGAACACCAATAAGTACCTGCTAGTTGCGAAAAGTATGATTCTTTATAGCGCTCATGGTCTTTCCAGATAGTTCTAGCCATTGAAGGTAAGGGTTCGGTCAGCACTAAGTGCCCTCGGACGCCTACTTCAGCCTCCTGACCATGGTCATCAACAATTTTACCCCTGTAGCCCGGTACTGGCTTTCCACAAGAGCCGGCTTTTGTATCATCAACGCCCCAGATGGGATAGGTCCAAGTAGAGCCAGTTTCAGTCTGTCCATAGGCATTAATGATCGGAACACCTTGTCCCAGTTTAGTCCGCGTCCATTGGTAACTACTAGCATCTAAGGGTTCACCCTGAACGCTCATCGTATTTAGCTCGGTTAGTGGGAATTCAGCTGCTAGTTCATCACCGAACCCTCTTAACATTCTTATCAAGGTCGGTGCGGTGATTATTTTTTTAACTTCGTATTTATCAGCAATTTGATAAAAGCGCTTATGATCGGGGTAATCCATCGATCCTTCGTAACAAACCTGGGTGGTACCGGCCGCTAAACCACCAACAATGGATTGAATCGGAAAGGTCAGCCAACCAACGTCGGTAGCGCACCAGAAAACATCGCCAGGATCAGCGCCCATCTGCCAATAGACGTTGGCCCAGGCACCCATCATAAAACCCGCTACGCTGTGTACAACGCCCTTTGGTTTAGAGGTCGTGCCGCTGGTAAACACAAGAAAGGCGGGGTCATTTGCTTCCAGAGGAACGCAGGCGCAATCGATGGATTGTTTATCCAACAATGTGCGATAGTCAAGTTCGTCGTTCTGCAACTCAAAGGACTCACCAGAACGGTTAAAAACCAGCGTGTGCTGTACGCTCGGAGACTCTTTTTTTGCATCGCGCCAGGTTTTTAATAATTCTACGCTGCGTCCTCGACGGTAGCTTTTATCAGCGACCACAATTACCTTAGGCTCAGCAGATTCTAGTCGAGAGACGATCGCTTCTGCAGGGAAGCCAGAGAATAAGATCGTATGTATGGCGCCGATTCGGTTGCACGCATGTGCAACCACATAGGCCTCAGGTAAATTTTGCATATAAAGGGCAACCACATCGCCCTTTTCGACACCTAAGGATTTAAGCGCATTAGCGCAGCGGCAAACCTCGTCTCGAAGTTCTAAATAACTCAGCTCACGGTAATCGTCTACAGGCTCACCTTGCCAGATAATAGCTGCTTTATTAAATAGCGCCGGGTTCTCCGCGTGACGGTCGACGCAATTATCGGCAACGTTGATATAGCCACCCGGGAAAAACTTAAAGTCCGGAAACCTCCCTTCACGAACGCTGTTCCATGGCGTGGTCCAGCGAAATTGTTCAGCGACCCACTTCCAATAATGGTCGGCTGATATGTCGTCTAATTCACGCGCGTGTTTTGCCGCCTGTTGACGTTGCTTGTTTTGCCACTTCGCTGGCAAATGATCAATGGCTGTTGAGGTGATTTGATGAAGTGGATTCGTATCGCTCATAGTTAATTATTGTAGGCTTGAAGCCCTTGTTATTTTTGTAGCATCAAGCAAAACTTTCGCTTTAATTGATGAGTTAAAAAGCTAGTTAACGATTAAAAAAGAACGAGCTACCTACTCTCCCTGATTTTCCATGCGGTTATTGCGCGCCGCGTGTTTTTTCACAAATTTAATCGCTTTACTGACCGCTACGTCAATCTTGTTTTCGATCTCCTGGTATTCGTCGGGAGATAAATAAAATGCCATATCAACGTCGTAACGCACGTAGCGAGGGGGTAAATTATTCAATGTTACACAAGCGACGTCGGAAATATCGTCCGCTTCGATATCGCCGCTTTTGTGTAGACCCACCAACTTATCTAAAACCAGATGTTCATAGTAATTATGAATACTGTCGATGGTTTCCGGAAGTTCAATGTCTATTTCTTTAGCTAAAAGCATTTTATCTCCTCTTGATACTAATTAAGGTCGTGTGCATTGCTAGTCACTATGATTTTTAAGAAATCATAGTGACATTAGAAATGCTTCTTTTTATTTATATTGCAGAGCAATCTTACCCACTTTTTCGCGCGCAATAATGGACTTCATAATCTGTGCCGTACCATCACCAATTTGTAGACCCATGACATCCAGCATACGCTGCTGAATAGGTAAGTCGGTGGTGTAACCATAATGACCGTTCAGTAATAAACAGCTCTGGATAATATCGGTAGCGTACTTTGGTGCCATCCATTTCAAAATAGCTGCTTCGCTAGTGTGTACGTGACCGCCATCGCGTAGATTCAGCGTTTGATAAGATAGGGCTCTGAGTGCCTGTAACATACTTTCGTGTTCTGCCAGTGGGAATGAAACACCCTGGAACTTCACTAGTGGCAGGCCAAAGGCCTCGCGTTCCTGTACGTACTGCCAGGTTTCGTCAACCGATACCTGGGCGGCGCCCAGGCACTGTAGGGCGATCAATACTCGACTAAGATCAAAGCCGACCATTATTTTGGTGAAGCCTTCGTTTTCATTACCTAATAAAGCAGAGGCTGGGATTTCAACGTTATCAAAGAACACCGAGCCGCGGCCTACCGGTTTGCAACCGATGTCATCAAACACCGTGCGGCTTACACCTGGGAGGTTTAAATCAACAAGAAATGCAGAAACGCCGTATGGACCTGATTCCACTGTACCCGTTCTGGCAAACATTAGCACATTGTCGGCCTGAGTCGCGTAGGTCATGGAGGTTTTTTCGCCGTTTAAAAGGTAACCTGTATCGGTGCGTTCGGCTTTTAAAATTAGATTACCGGCGTCTGATCCGCCGCGCGGTTCGGTTAAACCCAGGGCTGAAATGAGTTCACCAGAGGCCATTTTAGGTAGCACCTCGTGCTTCATTTCCTCAGAACCAAAGCGCATAATCACATCACTGATTAAGGGATTGGTCATATTTAAATAACTCATATTAAAGTCGCTGTATGCAATCGCTTCACAGATCAAACCATTCACATAACTACCTGCGCCAATACCGCCGAACTCTTCGGGTATATTGGGCGATAATAAACCCAGCTCACCCATTTCGAGGATTAGGCTGCGGTCAAGAGGGTCGTGCTTTAAGGCGCGTTCTCTATAGCCGTCATACAATTTTTCTTTGGCAAAACGCTCTGCCATTTCCTGGATCATTTTTTGTTCGTCTGTTAATAGTGCTGGATTCATAGTCTTCTCGTTAGTTAATGGTTTAAAGCGTCGCCGTCATTTCACGTAATTTAAATTTTTGTATTTTTCCACTCGCCGTGCGTGGCATAGCCTCGAGTATCTGAATGAATTCAGGCCAGTAATTTTTACTCAAGCCCTGTTCTAACAGGTATTCTTGTAATTGCTCAAAAGTAACCGTCTGCCCTTCTCTTAAGGTTATAAAACAATACGCCCGTTCACCAAGGCGTTCATCGGATTTTGCAACAATCGCGGTATCTTGAATAGCCGGGTGTTGATATAAGGCATTTTCTACTACCGCAACAGGGATATTTTCCCCACCGCGAATAATAATGTCCTTTGAACGACCGGTAATACGAATGTACTTACTGTGAATAATTTTCGCTAAATCCCCCGTTTCATGCCAGCCTTCGGCATCCGTATCATAGTCTTCGGGACGTTTCAGATAGCCCACAAAGTTACCCGGGCCTCGGGTTTGTAAGCGCCCCTCTTTAGCATCCGCCACTAAATCACCTGTTTGGTTAATAACACGCACCTCTGTACCGTCATAGGGGCAACCATCAGTTTCAAATACTTTTTCTTCCGGGTCGTCCAGTAAGGTGGTGGTCACCGCACCCATTTCGGTCATGCCCCAAACCGTCATCAACGTAACATTAAGGCGCTGAGAGGCTCGACGGCCAAGCGCAGGAGGCACCGGTGCGCCGCCGCAAACAAACAGTCGAAACGCATCGTGGTTGCATTGATCTAGTGATTTAGAGTCGCTTAAATCAGCCAGAAAAGGCGTTGCCCCCATCGTGAAAGCGACTTTTTCATCATGAATGATCTTCCACGCAACATCGGCATCCCATTGATCAAGTAATACCGTGGTAGAACCCAACATAAACGGCACGCTCACCCCATACATTAAACCGGTCATATGTGCGGTGGGGGAACCCATAAACACCGTTTCTGAGCTGTTGAACTGTGTCCTGCCGATAAATTTTCTTGCCGAATAATCGTGTGTATTAGCGGTGTGCATCACACCTTTTGGTGTGCCCGTTGTACCGGAGGTGTACATCAATAAAAACACGTCATTAGGTGACAAGGCTCTGCCTTCAAATTGTTTACGATCCTCTGCCGTCACCTGGTCGACCATAAAGGGTTCAAGCCCCTGATCGTCCAAAATGCAGACTTTTTCGAGTTTAGGCAAACTAGGCTGCAGTTTTTCTAATAATTGCTGGTGATCAAAACCTCTAAATAGCTTAGGTGCAAATACAACTTTCGATTCAGCAAAACTCAACATATAGCTGAGTTCTTTTTCTCTAAAAATCGGCATCATCGGGTTGCTAATCGCCCCAATCCGCATGCAGGCCAAATAAACCACCACAAATTCCCAGATATTAGGCAGTTGAAACGAGACCACCTCACCCTTTTGCACACCCTGTTTCAGCAAGCCTGCAGCCAAGCGATCAGACAATTGCGCCAGTTCTTGATATGTTTTAACGTCTTTTTCAGCGCGCCCTTTACGGTAAGCGATTACGGCGGGTTTATCTGCAAATTGAGCCACAGCAGCGTCAAAATAATTCAATAAGGTTTTATCTAACCAATGCTTAGACTGATGCATTTTTTCAATACGTTGCTTCGATAAAATAGGCTCGGCAATAGACATACGGTGTTTCCTAATAAGTAATTATTTAATTAAATCAACGGGCACATCAATCGGCATCATCAATAATTGTTGCGCATAGGTTTTACCCTGTACATCAACATTCATTGAACCAACGCCACCGCCACCTAATGCATCATGCATTAAAAAGTTAATGGCATTGATACCGGGCATATAAAACCGCTCAACGCGACCATTAAGTACATGAGAGAACCAGTCCGCCATACGTGCTTCGGTCAAGCTCTCGCTGATGATTGCCATGTACTCCGGCTTACGCGCGATCACGCCGATATTGGCAAAGTTACCTTTATCGCCACTACGCGCTACGGCTAATTCAATTAACGGTACTTGTTTCGTGGCTGTTTGTTTTGTTACCGAGGGTAAGGCTGCTCGCTTAATAGCGCCCGCATCAAAATCTTTGCCCGCCGTTTGTTGGTAAGCAATAGTCTTTCCATCCACCTCTACACAAGCTTTCACCTGATCTTTATTTAATAAAAATGAATACAGGCTGATAACCGGCGATACTTTAGGGCGACCTGCTTCACCCGCAGCACAGCGGCCACCGGTCATATTTAAAATAACACCCATTACTTCTCTTGAAAACAGTGCTACGGCGTCTTTATTTTTGTGCCGTACAGCCAAACGCAGAACGATTTCTTGTATCGCCTGAGGTGCGCTGAAATAGGTCGGATTCCATAAGGCATTAGCACCTAATAAATTAACCGAACTATCTGAAAATTTACCATAGCCCAAGTCATTAAATAATTGTTCACAACGCGCTAAAATAGCGTCGGCCGTGGTTTCAGCTTTTTTAATAACATCAATACCAGTCAGTAATTGGGTGTAGGTCGCGCGATAGCCATTCAGATGCGTCGCCGAGACTTTGTACTGCTTAGTCGCCGGGTAGCCAATCGCGCCTTCAACCAGCACTCGGTTTGCCGCTTGTTGGATTAAACTCACGGAGGCAAAGTCACACACCACATCCGGTAAGAAATACGCTTGCGGGTCACCAATTTCATACACCAATTGTTCGGATACGGTCAGTTCAGATACCAAACCGCCAGTGCCTTCGGCCTTAGTCACCACAAAACGACCATCTGCCTCGCACTCAATAATCGGGTAGCCCATATCAGCCCAGCCATCACAACTGTCTTGCCAGTCGGTAAAGTTACCGCCGGTCACCTGACAACCGCATTCGATTAAATGCCCGGCCAATGAACCCATCGCCAATTTATCGTATTCATCCAACGACCATTGGTATTGGTGGATTAATACCCCTAAAGTTGTTGCAGAGTCCACCACCCGGCCGGTAATAACAATATCAGCGCCAGCGTCCAGTGCGGCGGCAATAGGAAACGCCCCTAGGTAGGCATTAATACTGGCTAGTTTGTCAGGGAAAACCGCCCCTGTTTCCATTTCCGTGACCCCGGCAACGCGTAATTCATCGGCTCGTGGTAGCAGGTTATCTCCACTGACCACGCCAACCTTAAGCTTAATGCCCTGCTCATCCAAAATAGCTTGAATAGCTTGCTGACAAGCGGGTAAGTTAACCCCGCCGGCATTGGCGACGACTTTAACCCCGCGCTCGGCGATTTGTTTTAAATTAGGTTTTAAAATTTGCTGTACAAAGTCTGTGGCATAGCCTAATTGATCTGATTTTGAGCGCGCATTGGCGAGTAGTGACATAGTAACTTCGGCCAAGTAGTCATACACCAAATAATCGACATTACCCTGTTCTAATAACTGCTTTGTTGCATACGCACTATCGCCCCAGTAACCCGAAGCACCACCAATCTTAATCGTTTTCATTAAGCCTCCAACTCTTCTTGTTGTTCAATATCGACCAATGCGACACCCACTTCTACTTGCTTATCGATACTGACATAAATATCGCTGACCACGCCCGCTTGTTGCGCGGTTAGCTCCTGAAACATTTTCATTGATTCGAGAACCACCAATAAATCGCCTTTATTGACTGTATCACCGACGCTCACTTTAATATCGGCAATCCGGCCACTCATTGGTGCCACTAAATTAGCGCCTAATTCTTCGTTGCTGGTTTTTTCTGAAAACGAGCGTTTTTCAAATAACGCCACCTCTGTTCGGTCATCCAAGTAAAGCTGTTGCCCGTGTAAAGCAAGGCTTATTGAAGACCGAATACCATTGATTTGTAACGATAATTGATTGCTTGTTTCGTTCGAAATAATCACCTCTTGTGGTTCAAAACCGTCACTGTCAACACGATAGATTGAACCCTCTTGAGAGACCACCAGGTCGCGTAACTCGTCTTGAAAGGCTAGGCGTACCGGCCAACTGAGTACACCCGTGCTACGCCAGCCTGTGGCCCCCGCAGTACGCGACAATAAAATAGCGGCAATCGCCCAAAGCGACTGCTGAGGCGAATAAGCCGTATCGGTTTCCTTGCTGGGTAAATACTGTTCTTCAATATAACGGGTGGTCGCTTCACCTGCGGCAAACACTGGGTCATTAACCAGGCCTAACAAAAATGTCTTATTTGAAGATAAACCCAGCAGCACGGTGTCTTTTAGTCCACGTTTTAATCGCCTAATGGCTTCTTCGCGATTTTTGCCGTAACAAATCAGCTTGGCTAGCATCGAGTCATAATACGGGCTGATTTGCTGGCCTTTAACAATCCCTTCGTCCATTCGAATACCGGGACCTTGTGGCGTAATCCACTCAAGCACCGTACCTGTTTGCGGTATAAACCCGCCATCACAGTCTTCCGCATACAGACGTACTTCTATGGCGTGCCCTTGGTATTCAATTTGATCTTGTTGTAACGGCAGGTTTTCACCCGCGGCAACGCGTAATTGCCATTCGACCAGATCCAGGCCGGTAATAAACTCAGTCACCGGGTGTTCAACTTGCAAGCGCGTATTCATTTCTAAAAAGTAGAATGCTTGTTGCTGTGAGACTAAAAACTCAACAGTACCTGCACCAACATAGTTAACCGCTTTGGCGGCCGACACAGCCGCTTCGCCCATTTGTTCGCGTAGTTCTGGGGTCATTATTGGCGCGGGCGCCTCTTCAATAACCTTTTGATTACGTCGTTGCATCGAACAATCACGTTCGCCTAAGTACACGGTATTGCCGGCTTTGTCGGCAAACACTTGTATTTCGATATGCCGAGCATTCTCAACACACTTTTCTAATAATAATTCAGCCGAACCGAAACTACTCAAGGCTTCTGCTCTGGCCGACTCAATTTCGGCTTGTAACTTGCCTGCCTGCCGAACCAGCCTAATACCTCGACCACCCCCACCAGCAGCGGCTTTAACCATTACTGGGTAACCGATACGGTCAGCTTCTTGTTGCAAGCGGTGGTCGTCTTCCGATGGGCCATCGTAGCCTGGCACCAAGGGGACATTAGCGTCGATCATTTTATGCCGTGCGAGGGTTTTATTGCCCATCAGCGAAATCGCTTCCGCTGTCGGGCCAATAAATACTATGCCCTCTTGCTCGCAGCGTTGAGCAAACTCGCTCGACTCCGATAAAAACCCATAACCGGGGTGTATCGCATCAGCACCCGTTTGTTTAGCAGCGTTAATAATATGATCGATATTTAGATAGGACTGATCAACACTGGACGCACCAATACATATGGATTTATCGGCTAAGGATACGTGTAAGGCTTCACGGTCGGCTTCACTAAACACGGCCACCGTTTCATAGCCCATGCTTTTAGCCGTTTTGATAATTCGAACCGCAATTTCACCGCGATTGGCGATCAATAAAGTATTAAAATCATTCATTTAGCTACCGTCCAAATCGGTTTTCTTTTTTCAACAAAGGCTTGCTGACCTTCACGGCCTTCGTCTTGTTTATTTAATTCTGAAAAAATATCAGCTGAGGTATTAATCATTGTTTCATCATCCAGTTGACCCACCTGCTGCATGATTTTTTTAGTCGCTGCACAGGCTTTAGGACCACAGCGTTCGACCTGCTGTAACACCGTTTCTAGTAAGTCATCTAAGTCTGCATTGGTGTCCGCCAAGTATTGTGCAATACCTAGTTGATAGGCCTGCTCACCGTTGATCCGCTCCGCGGTTAGGGCCATTTGTTTAGCCCGCGTTAAGCCAATCCGTTTCACCACATAAGGCGCTATCTGCGCGGGTGATATACCCAAGGTTGTTTCCGGCATACCGAGTTTTGCGTCTTTGCTTACCAGCGTTAAGTCGGCTAAGCAGGCCAGACCAAAACCGCCGCCCATAGCCGCCCCTTCCACCAAAACAATAAAGGTTTGCGGTAAATCCCAGAGTTTTTTAAATAATTGGCCCGAACGAACATTCCGATCGCGTGCCGGATCCGACGTTGGCGTTGCTGAATCAGTTTGTTGTTTACGTTCTTTAATATCGCCGCCGGCACAAAAGTGGCCGCCAGCGCCTCTTAGAATAACTACCCTAATGCCGTCTGTACTGGCTAAAAAATCAGCGACTTGGTGTAACTCTTGAGCCATCTGGTTATTCATTGCATTGCGTTGTTCAGGCCGGTTGAGGGTAATAAACAAACGACCCGCTGTGGATGTCAGCAATAACATCTCTGTTTTCGGTAACGTAAACATATTAAATTCTCGCGACGCCAAAGGTGTTTGAGTCTAACTGCGTTTGCCGACCCCGCACCACAATATCGAGTAACTCCGCCAATAAACGACGGCTTTTGCGTGGGTCAATAATCCCTTCATCCCACACCACAGAGGTGCAATACAGCGCCGACGATACCTTGCCATAATAGTCAAGAATCTCTTGATGCCGTTTGGCGGTAAAGGCTTCATCAATCGGTTGTTTATTGGCTTTTTGCTTGTTCTCATAAACAATCGACATAACAGTTGCCGCTTGCTCGCCGCCCATCACCGCTAAGGTATTCGTCGGCCATGCGAACAAAAACTCCGGTTCAAACGAACGCCCCGACATGGCGTAATTACCGGCACCAAAGGCACCACCAATATTCAGCGTTATTTTGGGTACTGTTGCATTCGCCACCGCCTGAATTAACTTGGCGCCATTTTTAATCATCCCCTGCTGTTCATGCTGCACACCGACAATAAAACCGGTGGTATTTTGCAAGAAAATAATGGGTTTATTAGCTTGGCAGCACAGTTGTATAAATTGCGTGGATTTTGCCGCGCCTTTATTGGTAATTGGCCCATTATTGCCGATGAACGCACAGGCTTGACCTTCGATCTCTGCAAAGCCGCAGATCGTAAAACCGTCATAATTGGCTTTAAATTCAACAAAATCAGAATCATCTACTAAACGCGCAATAATTTCTCGGCAGTCATAAGGCTTTTTATAGTCAACCGGCACGATACCGCACAGCTCGTCTATATCGTAACGCGGTTCTTTATAGGGCGTTGCTTGGCTTAACGGTAACCGTTCATTCCAATGTAAACTTTTAACCACCTCGCGCGCCATTTCAATCGCGTGCGCATCATCCTCGGCTAAGTATTCAGCCAACCCCGACTCTCTTGCGTGCATTTCTGCGCCGCCCAACTCTTCTTCTTCGGCTATTTCACCGGTCGCTGCTTTTAATAACGGCGGCCCCGCTAAATAGGCGCGCGCCTTGTCTTTTACCATCACCACGTAATCAGACATCCCCGGGATATAAGCACCACCGGCGGTAGATGCACCGTGCACAACGGTAATCTGCGGAATGCCCGCTGCGGATGCTTCTGCTTGTGACTTAAAGCGGTGCCCCGCCAGATTAAAGCCTAAGTGTTGCAGTAATAAATTGCCCCCACCGCTTTGCACTAAACAAATAAACGGCAGCCTCGCTGCTCTGGCAATTTCTTGCGCACGGCGTAATTTCTCGTAAGCGTGCGGCATATTGGTACCGGCTTTAATCGCTGCATCATTGATATAAACCATGCAGCGGGTATTTTCCACAAAACCAATGCCGACGATAATCGCAGCGCCGTATACATTGTCCTCACCGTCATCATCATGTTGACCGAATCCTGCCAGGGTGCTTAATTCAATAAAACTAGCGCCTGGGTCTAATAAAAGCTGTAAACGGGCACGTGGTAATAACTGCCCTCGCTTTTCAAACAAGGCGGCTTTTTTATTAGAAGATAGATGAACTTTATTTTCTAACTCATTGATTTTACTTATTAGATCAAGCAGCTCTTCACGATTCTTTTTATACGAATCAGTTTGCGTATTAACTTTAGTTTGGATAACGGCCATAAGATTTTTACTTTAAAGATGATGGGTGAATGCCCATCCGTTTTGAGATGATTTCCAGCATGACTTCATTCGCCCCGCCACCAATGGAACATAAACGGGTATCACGGAAAATTCGGCTAATCACGTTGTCCCACATAAAGCCTTGTCCGCCCCAATATTGCAAACAGGCGGATGGAATGGTTTGGCCTAAGGCACCGACTTTAAACTTAGCCATAGACGTTAGCATATCCACATCTTCGCCTAAGATATAACGTTCACACGCTTGATAAATAAGTGCGCGGGTTGCCTGAATTTCTGTTTCCATTTCAGCCAGTTTAAAATAAACATCCTGATTTGCGATGAGCGGTTTGCCAAACGCTTTGCGCTGTTTGGTGTAGTCAATGGTGACCTTTATCGCGTCATGGATTTGACTTAAGTATTTTGACATCGCAAAAAAACGTTCCTCCTGGAACTGCTTCATCTGGTAAATAAACCCCATCCCTTCCTCACCAATTAAATGGCTGGCCGGTACGTGGACGTTATCAAAGTAGATAGGTGCGGTATCGGAGCTGTGCGCGCCGAGTTTTTTTAAACGTTTACCACGGGTTACGCCTTTAGCGTCTAAAGGAACGATAATCAATGACTTGTTTTTATGCGGGGCGTTTTCGGTGCCCGTATTACATAATAAACACACCCAATCAGCCTGTGTTGAGGTGGTAATCCACATTTTGCTGCCATTGATAATGTATTCATCACCAACGCGTCGCGCTTCGGTTTTAATCGATGCGACATCGGACCCCGCGCCTTCTTCACTGACGCCGATACAACCCACCGAGTCACCGGTGATAGCAGGAACGAGGAAGTTACGCTTCAGTTCATCACTACCGTAGTTAGCCAAAGCTGGCGTGCACATATCGGTCTGTACGCCGATAGCGGTAGAAATACCCGAGCACTTGATTCGGCCGACTTCTTCGGCAAAGACTAAGGCATACGAATAATCGAGCCCCAAACCACCCCATTTTTCGTCTTTACTAATACCTAAAAAACCCGCGTCACCCATTTTTTTAAATAACTCGTGCGCCGGGAAAATACCGGCCTCTTCCCATTCGTCCACGTGCGGATTAATCTCGCGATCAACAAATTTGCTCACCGAGTCGCGCAACATTTCATGTTCCTGAGTAAACAACATCTCCTAAGTACTCCTGATTTATTATTTTAGCCAATCAGTATAAACAAAAAACTATCGAACTAACAACTGTTAGATTAATGAGTTATTATATTAGTTTTACGATTTCAAATAACCGTATAACGTTAGCTTATTTTGGAGCGCAGTAATATGTATCAATCAATTTATAAAGCAGACCTTTTCGCCGCTAAGGTTATCATCGTTACCGGTGGCGGAAGTGGTATCGGTCGCTGTACCGCACACGAATTGGCGAGCCTAGGCGCAACCGTCATTATTCTGGGCCGAAATGTAGATAAATTAAAAAATGTCTGCGATGAGCTTACTAAGGAAGGCTACCAGAGTGACTATTACATTACCGACATCAGGGATTCGAACGCTATAAAAGAAACTCTAACAGCTATTTTGCAGAAACACGGCCGCCTAGATGGCCTGGTAAATAATGCCGGTGGGCAATTCCCTTCCTCGCTAGAGAATATCAGCGATAACGGTTGGGATGCGGTTATCCGCAACAATCTTAATGGCGGCTTTTACATGATGCGTGAAGCCTACAATTTGTATATGAAAGAACACGGCGGCTCGATTGTAAATATCGTTGCCAGCGTTGCACACGGTATGCCACATATGGGGCACACTGGTGCTGCGCGTGCTGGTATGATCAATTTAACGCAAACGGCGGCGCTTGAATGGGTGCATTCTGGCGTGCGGGTTAATGCGGTTGCCCCGGGTTCTGTCGCTTCCAGCGGTATGGAAACTTACCCTGAAGAGTTTAAACAAAAACTAAAAAAACGCCGTCATCAGGTGCCGATGAAACGTCAGGCTACCGAAGCTGAGATCTCATCCGCGATCGTGTATTTATTATCCGATGGTGCGGCCTACGTTACTGGGCATACCATGGACGTAGACGGCGGACTGCCTTTGGCGAAAGAGAACTGGCCCGTGCCAGAGCACGACAACTGCAAACCCTATAACGGTTTTCATCTATATACCGCGCCCTCTTTTCTAAAAAAGAGCTGAATCCCCGACTAATGATTAACACAAACGACAATCTGCACGGCTCCAGCCAAGCTAAAAGCGCTTCTTTATCGAGCGCACTCACGGCTCTTATAAATCAACAGCCAGAGTTATTATCGACGCCGGATCGTTCTTTCCCATTAGGACTTTGGCAACGTTTAGCTGAAAAGAATATTCTGACACCCAGGTTAAGCAGCCTTCAGCATGAAGCTTGCAGCTACGCTGCCATCGCCGACGCAGCAAGGCTTATGACGCAGTACTCGGGTTTGCCCGGCCTTGCTATGAGTTGGCTGATGCAGCAATTGTTAATAGAAATAATCACGCGCTCTGATAGTCTGTTGATAAAAGAAAAGTATTTACCAGAGTTACTTGCTGGCAAAACGCTTTGTGCGCTATCCATATCAGAACCGAAGGCTGGCGCGCATCCTAAATATTTAACGACCCGGGCTGATAAAACTGAGGCCGGATACGTCCTCAATGGTGAAAAAACCTATGTGACCAATGGGCCGAATGCCGGTATTTTTATTATTCTTGCTATAAGCTCGGTCATTAATGAACGTAAACAATTTACCGCGTTTCTCGTGCCTGCTGATAGTAAAGGGCTCAGCATTAAACCGATGCAGGGATTTGACGCCTTAAGCCCTACGACACACTGCGGCCTTGTACTGCAAAACTGCGAAGTCCCAGCGTCATGCGTTCTGGGTGAAATTGGAAGCGCGTTTGATTCGATTTCTAAGCCGTTTCGTGAGCTGGAAGATATTTTAATGCTGTCCCCTCTGGCGGGTGCGATGCAATCGCTGATCGATGAATTACGCCAACTAAAAGAAGGCGTATTAACACACGAGCAATTAGGCCAATTACTTGCAATAAGCGACTCTGTCGCATTTATCGGCTTGCAGGCCGCCGCTCAATTAGATAAAACCGATCACGACGTGAGTCCAGCATCACTTATAATTACCGGCAAATTACTCACAGAAAAATTTATCAATAAGGTAAAAGAACTCACCACCGGGCTGCCATTAAACGAGCGGATCAGCAGCCTTATTAATGATATTGACGTACTCGTCAATATTGCTAAATCGGCCAATTTAGCCAAGCAAATAACGCTGGCTGAACAGTACTTAGATAAAGAATAAATGAATGTTGGCTTCTTGTACTAAGAAGTTATTATGATTATTAATAGGATTTATTGAATGAAAGATTTATACGACACCCGTTTTCAATCGGTTAAAGAGATTCAACAAGAGTTTGAGAGCCACCAATACATTTGTAATACACAAATAGCCACCTGTGTTTACATTGCACACAACCTACAAAAACCGGTGATGGTCGAAGGCCCTGCCGGGGTGGGTAAAACCGAATTAGCAAAAACAACCGCCGAGATTTTAGGTGTGCCGCTGGTGCGCCTGCAATGCTACGAAGGGCTAGATGAGTCCAAAGCACTGTACGAGTGGAAATACGGCAAACAGTTGCTGTACACGCAATTACTTAAAGATAAACTCGGCGATGTGCTCGACGGCGCCGTGGGTTTAAGCCAATCGATGGTGAAACTACAAAACCATGAAGACCTGTTTTTTTCTGAAGGCTTTTTAGAGCCCAGGCCCTTATATAAAGCCTTGCAAGAAGAGCACGGCTGCGTCTTACTGATTGATGAAATTGATAAGTCTGACCACGAGTTTGAAGCCTTTCTGCTAGAAATCTTATCCGAGTTTCAAGTATCTATCCCTGAGCTGGGCACCATTAAAGCAAAAATAAAACCATTGGTGTTTTTAACCAGTAATAACACCCGTGAAATGAGCGATGCCTTAAAGCGCCGCTGTTTGCACCTGCATATCGACTTTCCAGACGAGCAACTGGAGCGCCGCATTCTTAATAAACGCGTACCCGAGCTATCGGCAAACCTAACTAAAGAAGTGGTTTCATTTGTTCAACAAATACGCGAGTTAGACCTTAAAAAAGCGCCGTCTGTGGCCGAAAGTATCGATTGGGCTAAAACCTTATTGCTGTTGCACGCCGAGCATTTAGATACCGCGCTGGTTAAAGACACCTTAAACGTTATCTTAAAATTTGAGGACGACATAGCCGCCGTTAACGAGCAAGCCGCTAAATTTATTAAAAAAGCCAAGGCTCAATAAGCGCCCAGCCGTATGCAACAAACACTCGAAGATTTTTTTAAGGTAGTGCGTTCGGCGGGGGTAAACGTCTCCGTTGCCGACAGTATCGAAACCAGTAAAGCCGTACAACTGGTGGGTTACGCCGATCGAGGTATTTTAAAGGATACCCTCGCCTTATCGCTGGCTAAAACACTGGATGAAAAAAACACCTTAAACGAATGCTTTGATCAGTACTTTTCGTTCAATACCTTTAAAAAAGATGTGCTGATTGAAGAAACGGAAGAAGCCAGCGCTATCGCATCAGAACCGCAAGAACCAGCCGCCGAGTACGAAGGCGAGCTAGAACTGGCAAAAATATTACTGCAACAAGATAAGGCCAAACTCGCGCAATCGATGAAAAAAGCCGCGCGGGAAGCCAATATTACCGATATATGGCTATTTACCCAAAAAGGCATTAATACCCGCAAAATCATGAATAAGATGGGACTAAACGAGCTGAACAGCGAAATTGCCCAGCTCGCCAGTGGCGATTGCCCAGCAGAACGCGCCTTAGCCGGCCAATTACGCAGCGGACAAAAATACCTGTTTGAAGAAGTGCGTAACTTTGTTGAACAGCAACTGGCCATGTACGGCAAAACCGCCTCACAAAACATTCATGAGTCGTTCTTAAAAGAAAGCCGCCTGTCCAATATTGAAAAGCGTGATTTTGAGGTAATGGTTAAAATTGTACGCAAAATGGCTAAACGCTTAAGTAGCATCCATTCAAAAAAGCGTAAACGACAAGATAGAGGCCACCTGGATTTTAGAAAAACCCTACGCCAAAACATGGCCTATGACGGCGCCATGTTTAAAATATATTGGAAAAGTAAGGTTATCGACAAACCGCGCATTTTAGCCTTGTGCGACATTAGCCCGTCGGTCGCCTCGTACTCCCGTTTTTTATTACTGTTTTTATATAGCCTAAGCGACGTGCTAGACCGCATCGACACCAGTGTTTTTACCAATAGCCTGATCGACGTGAACGATATTTTTGAACGCTTACCCGTACAACAAGCGATTGAAAAAATAAGCCACGATTACGGCATGGGCGGCTCAGATTACGGCAGCACCCTACTCGATCTAAAAAAAGACTATCTAGAACACGTGGATAATAAAACCACCGTTATTATTTTAGGCGATGCACGTAATAACAATTTAGCGCCACAAACCGAGGTGATGAAGCTGCTCTACCAACGAGCCAAGCGCGTTATTTGGTTAAACCCTGAGCATAAAAACTTTTGGGGCACCGGTGATTCAGAAATGCTGGCCTATAAACCGTATTGCCATATCATTAAGCAGTGCAATAGTATCAACCAGCTAGAAAAAATACTGGATGACATACTTAAGGCGTCTGCTCAAAAAGCGTAAGGAACAATAATATGGGTTGTTTTACCCCGTACCAATGACGATATCTATCTCAAGATAGATGAACAGTAACTTTCTAAAAATGGAAACTTGTGCTTAAAACTCAACTGTATATAGTAGACAATGTGTAATATTACTTATCGATATGTAGGATTCAATCCTACCTATTTAAAAAATTAAATTGATTATATATTAATAATATATTTATTTTACAATAAGTTACATCTCATGAATAAAGGTAATCAAAATAAACTATCGGGAATCCCGATAATATTGTTTTGTGGGATTCAATCCCATAAAACATACTGTTAGGGCGTAAAGAATGATTACACTAATTACAATTACAGTCTTAATCTCAATCGGATTGTATTTATCATTTCGTGTAACAACAGAAATCCCTGTTCTAATAAATGGTCTAATTCCAAGCAAAACCGGCGCAACATCAAAACAAGATAGCGGTACAACCGTTTATATTGTTTATACCGATGAAGATTCTCCGAACGATGAAAAAGAAATTTATCGAGGTTACGCAGATGATAAAGGAAGAGTAAGTGCTCAAATAGCAGCTAAAAACATAGGCAGACCTGTGCTAGTTCGCGTCAGGCAAGCGGGTTACAAAGAACACGAATACGAACTAACAGTCCCGCCCCACGGGATAATCCGCACAGTTAAAATGGAAACTGATGGTGTATACAATGGCCCAACTCGAGGAGCATCAATAGCTAACCCAAATCTTTATTATGAAGATTCAACTTTATATGCAGACCAAATGAGATTGCAGTTTATTAGGACAACATCCCGAATAGAGGACCACCCATTTGCAAGGGTTCGTGTTGAGTTTTGGCTTATTAGTTACATTGTTCTTATCTTTTCATTTGCTACGGATTATTATATAAATTCAGAATTTTTTACTAAAGGCTTTGAGAGTTTTACTCATGCAGCATATTTCAGCGCTGTTACTATAACCACATTAGGTTATGGAGAAACACACCCAACACATGACTTATGGCGTGCGGCTTGCTCAATAGAAGCTGTCCTAGGTGTTTTTCTTGTTGGTTTCGCACTTAACTCATTATTTCGTGGCCCACGTGAGTAAGTCTAGCCCTAACAATGCGTTCAACCCGGACGCGAATAAAGACTCGCGCCCGTTAACTTAGTCGTTATACGTCACCAATTATCGAGCTATGATTAGATGCTCAAGTTTTTGAAAAGACCAGATATGAAAGAAGAACCAAAAACTCCAGAAGAGTTTTGCAAGGCAACAATTATTGGGTTCAAAGAAAAATCCACTCACAACAAGAATGAGTCGATGCTTTGTTTCTGGCTTTCAATGGGTGGCGCACTTGCCGCACCTGTTTTTGTAACGTTGGGTGAAGACATAGCCCAACTGTTTGGAGATTACGGCTCCGTTTTTGTGTTTTCAAAGCTAATTCCTACGTTATTATCTTTTGCAGTCGCTTTTTCAACAGCATGGCTTCAACTTAGAAAACCACAACAACTGTGGGCGCTATACCGAACATCACAAAGAGAATTAGAAGATAATCTCTACAAGTATCAATATAAAGTTGCTGAATATTCTGAGCACCCAGATCCAGATAAGCTTCTAATTGAGAAAATGGCTCACATAGCATTAGATGCACACTATTCATGGCTGCCAATGGTTCCAAATCCTGAAGATATTAGATCTGCACCACGGAATTCATCAAGCGAGCAATAAAAATGAATGATTATGAAGTCGAGAAAACTCATATCAACACCAAATTAGGTGAGTTCGATTTTTATTGCTTTTGTTGGGGTGAGCACGAGGAGGACAATATACTGGTGCTTGTTAATCCGGATTACGAATCAGTTCCACTAGTTAGAGTTCAGAGTGCATGTTACACGGCTGAGATTTTTAGAAGTTCAGATTGTGATTGTCATGCACAGCTCAGTGAAAGCCAGCGTAAAATTTCACAACATGGAGGCTATCTAATCTATATGCTCTGTGATGGAAGAGGTGCCGGCTTACTCAACAAGGTGAAAGGGATGGAGCTTGGAATAACACATGGGCTAGATACATCTGATGCATACCATCATCTAGGGTTAGAGCAAGATCCTCGCGAATACGATAGGGTAATTAAAATTATTGAATACTTTAACGTCAATGAAATTCGTCTTCTAACAAACAATCCACGTAAAGTAGAAGGCATAAGTTCAAGTAATATTTTAGTTGCCCGAGAGCCATTAGAAATAGAATCAAACGAGCATTCATCTCCATATCTAGAGACAAAAGCAAAAAAAATGGGTCACATGCTTTCAGAGTTCAACAAGTGAAAACGAAGATATTTGGGGTCAGAGTAAAAACTCCTAGGCCGAAAGCAAGAATGTCTTAAGGTGGTTTTTACTCTGACCCCAAACACTAAAAAAACACTGCTCTCCTGCACTACCTATTGGTACTTGCCCCCCTTCCCACTTGCAGCTCTTGGTAGTTAATAGTTTTTGTGCGACTATAGATACCTGCTTATTTTCTACTTGAGGTTTGATAGACTCCGTATGCAACGCATTAAATACTGAGCCTGTCCAAAACGATATTGCATACTAAGACCACAGCTTATGTAAGTTTAATAACCGTTCTTTGTTTACTTGGCTTAATAGGCAACTATTTCAGTATCAACCTTTTTTTTGGTGTCGATTTCATTTTCGGCAGTATCGCTGTATTACTGGCTATAAGGCTTCTGGACTTACGTGCAGCGCTTTTGGTTGCGATCGTCACCGGTTCATACACTTATTTTCTTTGGGGGCACCCTTATGCGATGATTATATTTATTGTTGAAGCAATAATCGTCAGTACCTTATTAGGCTATAAAGTAAAAAATTTAGTGGTGGCGGATACTCTGTTTTGGCTCGTTATAGGCATGCCTTTAATATGGGTTTTTTATCATTTTGCTTTGAACATGAGCCCTGTCCAGAGCCAATTAATATTATTGAAACAACCTATCAATGGTATCGTAAACGCAATATTGGCTAGTTACATTTTATACATTGTTCCTACCTCTATTAGACAATGGATTCCTGGCGTCACTACAAAAATACATTTACATGAGCTGGTATTCACCTTTCTGCTCACATTTGCGTTATTTTCAACGTTAATAATTATCATCAATGAGAATCATACTTTCTTAAGGCACCAGGAAAGCTCATTGAAGTATCAACTTGAATTACAGTCAAGAGACCTTGATCTTGAGATCAGGAAAGAATACGGAAATAAGGCCTCTGTAGATGATCTTAAACTTATTGCTCCGTCTGTATCTGCTGGCAAGGCCGGTCTTGAGATCATAATCGCCACAGAAGACCAGCAGGTATTGAGTAGTACCCTGATTGACTCTAAAGCTAGAGACGTTATTTTAAAGCAGTCATTTAAGAATACGACTATGCCCGGCTTGTTTCTGTATACGCCCGACTTAGGTGACACGCCAGATATGAAGAAGCGATATTTGGGGTCAGAGTAAAAACTCCTCGATATTTGGGGTCAGAGTAAAAACTCCTAGGTCGAAAGCTGAAATGGTTTAAGGTCAGTAACAGTCAATGGTAACTGGCGAGTTACTTTTTAATTCTATTGAACTATAGCCTCAGGTAACCATAAAGCAACCAAACCCGTTCTATTAGCTGTAATGCCGGGCTAGTACTCTGAAGTCCAAACGCTTGACTTTTGTATTAAATTTTATACAATCCCTTTATGGCAAAAGAAAAGTCAATTTACTGGGTTGGCACTAGCTATAAGGATTTACTCTCTTTTCCAGAAGGAGCAAAGCAAGATGCTGGCTACCAATTACACCGTGTGCAAAATGGCTTAAACCCAGAAGATTGGAAGCCCTTTCATACAATTGGTTCAGGCGTTAAGGAAATTCGTATAAATGATGATAGCAATGCTTTTCGCATCATGTATATCGCGAAATTTGCAGAAAAAATATACGTTCTTCACTCCTTTCAGAAAAAGTCACAAAAAACACGCCCTAAAGATATTGAAATAGCAAAAGTTAGATTTAACGCCATACGCCAAGAGGAGAATTTATGAATAACATTGATACAACTATCAGGCATGTAACTGCAAGTGATAGCAATATTTTCGAAGAACTCGGCTTTTCAGAACAAGAAGCCACTAAGTTAAAAATTAAGGCTCAGTTAATGTGTTCTATCAGCGAATGGATTAAAGATAAAAAACTAAAGCAAGAAGAAGCATCTCAGGTTTTACAAGTTACTCGCCCCAGGGTTTCAGATGTTATGCGTGGAAAATCTGCAAAATTTACGATTGATGCACTGATTGATATGCTTGAAAAAACAGGCCAACACGTAACTCTTCAGGTAAGTTGACATTCAGCCTGCTAAGAATCAAGCCTCACCTGATACAATCGAAAATAAAAAGGGTCGGATAAAAGACGGACTCAATTGACTTTACACACGACGCAAAAACCCCTCGTTCCCCTTATATAAAGCGTTAAGCGATACTTCGACATGAAAAAAACCGACAAAAAAATAGACAATGCCATTAGAGGCGCTTTAACTGAGGTTTGTGATAAGGCGTTAGAAGAGCATGACGGGTTTATGTGGCTGACACACCTTGTGGATTATCAAAACTTTCCTGCGTCACTGTCCATCGTGTGTGTATTTGATACAAATGAACAGCTATCAAACGCCCATGATGAAGACTTGCGTGTAATAATTAAAGATAAGCTGGCTTCTATCGCTATACTTATTAAGGATAGTCGGCAGACAGTACGCTTTGATACCGAAGAGAACTGTACAAAAGAACATAAGGGTAACTGGCAGCAGCGACTCAATTAGTTTCCATCCTACAAAACACTCACCGGACAGGGCACGCTTAACTCCCCTGCCCGCTAACGGCTGTAACCCATCAAAACACGTAATTATCGAAGGCTATAAAGCGACACCATGACGAAAAAAACATTATCTTTAAAGGTAAAAACCAAACGCGTCGCTAAGGCGATTAAAGAGGCACCCCAAGATGACCCAGAAGCGCGTTTTTCAAATGGTATAGCAATTAACCCTACTGAACTTGTACAGCTTGAATTAGGCTCTAAGCAACTGACTGCACGCGCGATGGATTTGATATCGCCTATTGGCTTGGGTCAGCGTGGTTTGATTGTTGCGCCACCGGGTTGCGGTAAAACGACTATTTTAAAGCATATTTGCCAGGCGATAGGCGAAGCCTACCCCAAGATAAAACTGTATGCCTTGCTTATTGATGAGAGGCCAGAAGAAGTGACGGATTTTAAGCGCAACGTGTCGGCAGAGGTGCACGCCTCCTCCTCGGATGATAACTACAAAAAACACCTACGCGTGGCTAATGACCTGCTTACCACCGCCCGTAAACAAGCGGGCGAAGGCCATGATGTGATGATTGTTATTGATTCGCTGACTCGTCTGGCGCGCGTACATAACGCCGGCATGAAGAGCAGCGGCCGCACTATGTCGGGCGGGATTGATGCTGAAACCATGGAAATGCCGCGCAAACTGTTTGGGGCCGCTAGAAATATTGAAAATGGTGGCTCACTGACCATTTTAGCGACCATCCTTGTTGATACCGGAAGCCGGATGGATCAGGTGATATTTGAGGAGTTTAAGGGCACCGGTAATATGGAAATCGTGTTATCGCGGGAGATTGCCGAGCAGCGAGTTTTTCCCGCAATGGATATTGCTAAAAGTAGCACCCGCCGTGAGGAGTTGCTTCTAGACCCAAAAGATATCGACAAGATCAGACTGTTGCGTCGAGGACTTTCCAGCCTTAAGCCAGTAGAAGCGGCAAAAAAACTGGTTGAGCTACTGGAGCAATACCCTACGAATACGGAACTACTGAATCGTTAATTTGGCATAAACTCAAACATTAAACGCTTCTACTCCGTTTTAATTAATAGTAAGCTAAACGTCAAAATACATGGGAAGGAATTCTTGGCATAGCGATAAAGCCGAAAGTTATCACTACAGCAGCAGTTAGTTACCTACCGCTCGACTTCACCGTATCCTTTCCCCCTAGTAAGTACATCAATCACGATGCGTGTAAAGCCGCGCGTCTTTATAAAGCGTTATGCATAAAAGGATGAATAGATGAGCTGGTTTGTAATTGCAGTAATTATTATTGTAGTTTTAGCGATAGTTGTATTAAAACTATCACCACAACAGGGGGCACGATCAACTGAATACCCTTATAGAAAACTGGATGTGCTTTTTAGCCCAGCAGAACGTTCCTTCCTGGGGGTTCTTAATCAAGCTATAGGCGAAAACGCTCAGATATTTGGCAAAGTACGGGTAGCCGATGTTATTGCGCCAGAAAAAGGCATGCCGCGTAGTCAGTGGCAAAAAGCATTTAATAAAATATCTAGCAAACACTTTGATTATTTATTGTGTGATAAAAATGACCTTTCTATCTTATGTGCGATAGAACTAAACGATAGTTCTCATAATTCAAAAAAACAAAAAAATAGAGATGCCTTCCTAGAAGGCGTTTGTCTTTCAGCAGCCGTCCCGTTAGTCCAATTTACAGCGCGAGCAACATACAAAATAACCGACATACAAAGCTCACTAGCTGTTTACCTGCCCGAAGGTATATCACCTAAATCAGTGGGCAAAACTGAAACATTAGTTAGCAAACACCAACCTATTGACAGTGAAAAACTATGCCCTAAGTGTTCCGCCGTTATGGTGATGAAGCTGGCTAAAAAAGGCATTAATACTGGCAATGAATTTTGGGCCTGTAGCGAGTTTCCCAAATGTCGGCATACGGAATCATCGAATGAATAAGTGCAAGAATCATCCATACATGTTGCTCAAGTACACCCCGTTCTGTCCTCCCTTGGATCGCCTTATGGCTACCCCTTAACAAAGCGTTCGTTAGCCCTGTCATGAAAAAGAATAGTAACAAAAAGAGATCAAAATTTTTGCTTGAATTAATAGTAGAGAAAAAGCGTCAAGCTAAGACTGTAGTTTGACCGATGTTTTAGAAATCAATAAACCCTTTTGCTACCGCATATGTTTCGACCGCACCGCCACTAAATTATTGTTATGGAAATAAAGACCTTATATCATCAACTAGAACCACGCCTTACCACCATCCGTCGTTTTCTGCCGGGACTCGCGTTTATTTTCGGTTTCACCTGGGATTTTTTGACCATGGGCAAAATGGTTTCATTTCATGACCTCCTGATCCTCACCACTTACTATTTAGGCGCAGGTTTAATCCTCATCCTTTTAGTGCGCGAGGTAAAGCCTCAATGGCAGGACTGGTTCACCTATCTTATTCAGTTTTTTTTCGGCGGACTATTCAGCGCACTTGTTGTCTTTTATTTTAAGAGTTCCGGTTCTCATTATACTTTTTTGGTAGTGATACTTCTGGCTTTGATGCTGGTTGCCAACGAATTTATTGGCAAAAAGTATCAAAATAGGACTCTGACCTGGACCATATTTGCTGCCTGCGGCACCATGTATCTTAATTTTCTTATTCCTCATATGGCTCATTCTATCGAGCCTGTCTGGTTTTATCTGAGCTGCATTTTTAGTCTGGCTGTTGTTTTTGTCATTCACGCCTTTGCTTACGCCAAACAACGCGCATCGATGACAATTGAAGTCAAGAAATTGCAGTACTTCAGGGATTTGAAGCAGATGGCTCCGTCAATGGCAGTGGTTGCCTTGCTGGGGCTTCTATATCAGTTTCAATTCATTCCCCCTGTGCCTCTGGTGTTGAAGGAAAGTTATATCTGTAAGGACTTCAGTAACGAAAACGGGGGCTATCAGTGTCAGGTCGAACATCAACCCCCGACACGGATTCTGGGCTTTGGTGGTGATGTCATTCATATTACCGAGGGGGAAAAGATTTATAACCTGAGTGCAGTCTTTGCCCCAACCGGCATTACGGTTGACCTGGAACAGCGCTGGTGGTTGTGGAATGAGCAGCTCGGTAGCTGGGTAGCCAGTGGTGTTGTCCCACTCCCAATGGAAGGGGGGCGCAAGGCAGGCTGGCGAACATACAGTTACATCGAGGCCAGCAGTGAAACGGGAGACTGGAAAGTAGAAACCGCACTTAAAGATGGAGCGGTACTCGCCGTAATCTATTTCACTGCCAAAGATCAAGTGGGGCCAATACCTCAGACCCATACGGTTGGAGTGTTATAAATAAATGATTGGGATTATTTTCTTAGCAGTTGCATTAAGCATGGATGCGATTGCCATTTCTATTGGACTAAAATCAAAAGAAAAATCAATATGGTCAGACTCGATTGAGTTTAAATCCGAGCCAAAAAAGACGCCCTCCCTGACTCAATTAGCTCACACCTTACAAGACATTCACTGGGACAGGACACGCTTGACTCCCCTGTCCGCTGTAAACACATCTAAACCCGTAATTAGCTAAGGCTATAAAGCAACACCATGACGAAAAAAAACATTATCTTTAAAGGTATACCAAACGCGTCGCTAAGGCCGTAAAAGATGTACCCCAGGATAAGCTAGAAGAACACTTTTCAAATGGCATCGCAATTAACCCTACTGAATTTGTGCGATTTGAATTAGGTTCTAAACAACTAACCGCACGCGCAATGTATTTGATCCCGCCCATTGAGCTGGGTCAGCGAGGTTTGATTGTTGCCCCGCCGGGTTGTAAAAAAACAGATTGTTCGTATGGCCTTATTTAAAAGAGCTGGCTTGGTGCTGGCTCAATTTCAAACTACTGGTTATCAATTGCATTAAATGCTTAGCAACTGTCTCCGGTTCGCTATATTGCGTTTTCCAACCTGGTAAATAACGACACATCGGGGCCGTCTCAAAATGCGACATCAATGACCAGATAATAGACATTAACAGCATATAGTGATCGCCGCCTGGCGATAGTTCCTCAAATAGATCAGCCATCACCGTGAATGGTGCAAGGACCACCTCTTCAGCAACTACCTGAAGTCGGTTTTCATCGTCGTTTAGCAGTTCCCAAAGTACCAGAGACCTGAAGTCTGGATCTGAATAGAGTAATTGGGTAAACCCATTTATAAAGTATTCAAGGCGGTCTATTGCCGAGTCGTTAGGGTTGATTGATTGAATGATACCCGCTGCTTTATCGCTAAAGACGTGTTTCACCATTTCAAGATACAGGGTGTTTTTATCTTTAAAATGATGGTATAAAGAAGCCGCACTCAAATCTACGGCTTTTGACAGGTTACGCATTGAGACACCGTTATAGCCTTTTGCAGCAAACATCGGGATGGCCTGTTCTAATATATAATCACGTGTACTAGGTGTTCCATTATTTTTATTTGATTCCATCAACTTGCCTGTAACGAACGTTAGATAGGCATTGTAGGGAATTTCAATCAAAATCGCAACGAGTACTAACCCGTGGGTTAGCAAGCATTTTCAAACCATAAACCTTGAAAATGAACTCAAGCATCAAAGAGACACCTTGTCTGGCTAAATTAACATAATGAATATATATAACGCTAAAAAACTAACGGTAATATAGCCGACGATGAATAGAAAAAAGAAAATTCACGAAAAGTTTAGCAAGAGGCTAAAAAAAGCCAAAGCCAAATTGAGCACAAATATCAAGCCCAAGTACGTTGCAAAAGCGGATCGTGCCAAAGCGGAATTTGAGATATTAGAAACCTCTTCTACCCCATCCGATAATTCTGAACTTTAAATCCTCGATATTTAAGAGGTATCTCTGGTTTTTCTTGCTCCGCAGCCCGTTAGGAAACGAAACGTCACGATAAAAATCCTCAGGCAAGAACCCTAATTGATACTGAAAATACGTATTTTCACTGTTAGTTAATACAGTAACGCTTGCATGGTCTCATTTTGCTTAAATCGAATGCAGCGTGCTTTGAATAGTTTCTTTATAAAACAAAAAAGCCTGGCTAAATTCCTTTAGCCAGGCTCAAGTGTTATTTTACTTAGGAGTGGTTATGGCGTTAATACCGCACGACCTACGATTTTCCCAGCTTCTAATTCGTGCAGAATATCGTTAGCTGATTCTAATGGGTAGGTTTTTGTAGGTAACGCTGGAACAAGGCCTTTATGCGCCAATTCCATCAGTTCAGCAAACTCAGCTAAACTACCGACATAGCTGCCCATGATAGTGACGGCTTTAACTGGAATAAGTGGTAAAGCCCAGGGTGCTGAACCACCAAACAGACCAACGAGAACCATTTTTCCACCTTTGGCAATGGCATTAAAGGCTAAGGTAGCGGTACTTTCTGCACCAACCAGATCAATGGTCGCTTGCACGCCAGTGCCACCAACCGCTGCTTGTACCTGTGCAACCGCATCTTCAGCTGCGCCATCAATGGCGGCGCTTGCGCCGGCTTTAAGCGCGGCTTCTCGTTTCACGGGGTCTAAATCAACGACCACTGGTGGCAAACCGCCCATCGCTTGTACTAAGCCAACGGCCATTAGACCTAAACCGCCGACACCAATAATAACAACGGGGGCTTTTGTAATTGTATCTGCTACCTTTTTAAGCGCTGAATAAGTCGTTAGGCCAGAACACGCAAGAGGTGCCGCAATTTCTGGCGCCATGCTACCGATATCAAACAGGTAACGTGGATGAGGGATTTTCAAATGATCCGCATAACCACCATCAATATGCATTCCAACGTATCGCGGTGCAGAGCAGTAATTTTCACGCCCATCTTTGCACTGATGACAATCACCGCAACCCTGCCAGGGGTAGACCACATAATTTTTACTTTGGTCGAGATCACCCGCATCTGGGCCGGCATCAACGATCATACCGACCGGTTCGTGGCCCATAACGAGGGGTAACTTCATACCGCGTTCTGCAAAACTCAGTTTTTGACCGCCACCGAGGTTGTAGCAGCCTTCCTGTATATGCAGATCACTGTGACAAACGCCATTGGCGGTGACACGCAGTAAGACTTCTGTTCCTGATACGGTTAAATCTGGACGTTGCTCACTGACAAGAGCGCTACCAAATTCATTTAAAGATTGGCATTTCATTATTATTTTCTCCAGTTAGAATTCACTTTGACTTACAAATTTTACGATTCGGTAAGCATCAAGCCCTTCGTAACCGCCTTCACTTCCATAACCCGATTGACGACGCCCACCCAGAGGTGAGTCGAGGAATACAACAGGGAAGCCATTGATGCCGACTTTACCCGAATCCAGGTCGCTCGCTAAACGATCAGCCGTTTCCTGTGAGCCCGTAAAAGCATAGGACGCCAACGCAAAGTCTGTACTATTGGCCTTACTGATGGCCTCATCATAATCACTGAAACGGTTTAGCACCGCTATCGGACCAAAGGGTTCTTCCTGCATGATTCTTGCGTTATCGGGAACATCAGCCAATACCGTCGGTTCGTAGAAATAACCCGGGCCGTCTATTTTTTTGCCGCCCGTTAATAATCGCGCACCTTTTGCAACGGCGTCTTGAACCAGAGCATCAATGTCTCCAATTCGACGTGGATTTGCCAATGGCCCCATTTGTATTCCGTCCTCTAAACCATTACCCACACGAATAGCTGCAAAACCTTTTGTAAAGCCATCTACAAATTGGTCATACACGCCTTCTTGGATAAAAAAGCGGGTCGGAGAGATACAAACTTGTCCTGTATTTCTGCTTTTAGTGGTGACAGATAAAGCTACCGCCTTTTCAATATTGGCGTCATCAAAAACAACCACGGGGGCATGCCCACCTAATTCCATCACACAGGGTTTTGCTTGCTCACCGGCCAGGGCGGCTAATTGCTGGCCAACGGGAGTTGAACCGGTAAATGAAATTTTCTTAATAATAGGTGATTCAATTAAGCGTTTGCTGATTTCAGATGAATCACCAAACAAGATATTAACAACACCTTTGGGCAAACCCGCTTCATGCAGCGCCTGAACCACTGCCATAAAAGACACCGGGGTTTCTTTTGCTGGTTTAACAATAACCGAACAACCGACGGCGATAGCCGAGGCCATTTTACGCGTCGCTAAGGACGCTGGAAAATTCCACGCCGGAAATGCAGCAACAGGGCCAATAGGTTCTTTGCGTACGGTTCTTGCGGCAAACCCCGGCATCTCATTCAATGCTTTATCTTTATAATCAGCCGCTGCTTTAGAACACCATTCCAGTAGTGCTGCACAGTTTTCTACCTCACCCCTTGAATCGGCTAACGGCTTGCCGTGCTCCATCGTCATACAGCGTGCCGTGTTTTCTGCATTTTGACGAATAATGTCTGCCGCACGGTGCATGATCTCAATTCTTTCGTCGTAGCTGGTTTTTTTCCAAATCTCAAAACCTGCTTGTGCAGATGCAAGAGCACGATCAATCTGATCGCTATCAGCAAAAGGAAAGGCCGCTAATACTTCATTGGTAGCTGGGTTTAATACGTCGCCATAACGGCTTGCTTCAGTGATCCATTCACCATCAATAAACAGTGCTGGTGTTGTGTAATCCGAGTTTTGCATATTTAACATCCTCCTGAGGAATTTATATAGTTAAATTGATTTGGTGAAACCTTTATTGGCCATGGTTAAACTATTTAGCCATTTACTCTGGCAAGAATGAGTGCGTCAAGCGCAATAACGCCCTGCTTCATCGCTCTAAGCGGGTTAAGTTCAATACTTTGTATATCGTTTGCGTTTTGTACCGCTAATACGGACAATCGGCTTACAGCGTCTGCTACGGCTTCAATATCGACCGCCGCTTGACCTCGAACGCCACTAAGTAAAGCTGCACCGCGCAATGATTGTAGCATCGTTAATGCTCGTTTTGGCGACACGGGTGCCAGTGAAACATTTACATCTTTTAAAATTTCAGTAAAGATTCCACCCAGGCCGACCATAATAATTGGTCCCAGGACGGGGTCGCGTTCGGTACCAATAATTAAATCCACGCCCTCGCCTATCATCGGACTAATCAGTAGGCCATCGATCCGTGCATCCGGTTCTCTTTCAGCTACGGTTCTAAGCATCAATTGCGCAGCTTCAAGAACCTCGTTTGCGTTAGCTAGATTCAGCGCCACTCCACCCGCCTCTGATTTATGCGCGATATCTGGCGAAACAATTTTCATCGCCACCGGGTAACCACCCTCGGTTGCTGCCTGAACAGCTTCTGCAGGGTCTTTAACAACTTGTTCAATGGGTATGGCGATACCCGTTCGCTGGATCAAAGATTTTGCAACGGCCTCAGTTATTTTTTCACGCGGTAATTTAATCTCACCGATATCTGGCAAATCATCGTCTTCAATCTGCCCTTGTTGGAAAGAGGTATTGAACTTTGCTAAGGCTGATAGTGCCGCTACAGCACGTGACGGATCTTCAAACACCATAATCCCTGCGTTCTCGTATTGCTCTAGCACTTCATCATCTGCCAGCCCAATTAGTGCGAATGGTTTGCCCTGCTGCTTCATTCTATCGCTGAGTACCTTACGCAGTTTTTCGCCGTGTACTGGTGAGCCGATTAACGATGTAAAAAAGGCTACTAATAAATCATAACCACCTTCATTACACATGGCGTCTAAACTTTCTCCGACCAGATCAAAATCATTCAGCGCATTGGCAGTAATATCAACGGGGTTACGTGGTGCGCATAAAGGGTTTCGCTCGATCAACCTGGTCTGTGCTTGTTTCGGCATTGCGGGTACGCTTAAACCGTGAACTTCGGCAGCATCAGCCATTAATACACCCGCACCACCAGAGACCGTCAAAATGCCTAATTGACTACCTGTAGCGCGTGGCGAGAGGCTGGCGGCGTATAACACATCGAACATTTGTTCAGTCGTTTGCGCGCGCTGTGCGCCGTATTGATCAATTAAGGCCTGAAAGCTCGCATCAGAACCCGTTAAAGAAGCGGTATGTGATTGAACGGCTTCTGAACCCACATCGGACACGCCGACCTTCATAATGATGACCGCTTTAGCCGCTGCTCTTGCTTTTTTGAGCGCGCGGATAAGGATTTCCGGTTGCTTAACGCCTTCCATATAACAACCGATAACATCTACCGTATCAGAATCGATCAGGTATTCCAGACACTCGGCCACCGTTACGTCGGACTCGTTGCCGGTTGAAATCCATTTGCTAACACCTAAACGGCGCGATTTCGCCATGCTCAGTAAATGCGTGCCATAAGCGCCTGACTGGGTAATCAAACCGACTCGGCCAGCCTTTGGGAAACCACCTTCCAAACCTGAGGTAAAAGTTGGACAATTACCATTATCATGGTTATACAAACCAAGACAATTAGGCCCTAAAATACGTATACCGTATTCCTTAGCAACTTTATCTACCTCGGCTTGCAAGTCATTGCCCTGCTCACCTATTTCAGAAAAACCGGCAGAAAAAAGTACAATAGACTTAACGCCTTTTTCACCACAGGCCCTTACAGCATCGGCCACGCCAGTGGATGAAATGGCTAAAATGGCAAGATCAACCTGAGTAGGAATTGAAGCCATATCAGGATAGGCTTTTAGCCCCTGAATTTCATCCCTGTTGGGGTTAACCGGATAAATAGCACCTTTGAAACCAGCCGCTAAATAATACGCGATCGGCCGCCCACCAATACGCGCGGGATTTGACGACGCGCCGATGATAGCCACCGAGCGAGGTTCGAAAAGCGCTTTTAAACCCATTTTTTATTTTCCTGACAGATAGCGTCTATAGTTATGAAAATTAACGAAGGCATTGAGTTTTTATTTACTCGCACCGTCAATAATATAATTTTCGTAACCGCTTGCGGCTTCTTCCATTATTTTTTGTCTATAGCTACCTAGGCCGCCTAAATAAAACATCACACTGTGTTTTTTACCTGGGATATTGGCACCAAAAATCCATGATTCTGCTTTTGGGAATAAGGTCATATGGGCAATTTCATGACAGGTGGCAGACCAACTCTCTTCGGCTTCTTTTTTAGCCTCAGCGACCATTTGATTATTGTTACGCATATTGCCAATTAATTCAGCAATCCAGTCAACTTGTGTCTCGATGCTAGGCGGTAAGTTTGTAAATGGACCATCAGGGCCTAAAATCATGTGCATATTTGGAAAGCCAGGATTGCTCATTCCAATATAACTGCTCGGACCATCTGACCACTTCTCTTTCATGCTAAGGCCATCACGGCCACGAATATCAATTTTGGTATAACTACCATCAACGGCGTCGAAACCCGTTGCGTAAATCAGCGCATCTAACTCAAACTCGCCTTCTGTTGTACGAATACCTTTCTCGGTGAATTCAACAATCGGATTCGCTTTGACATCAAGTAAGGTGACGTTATCGCGGTTGTAAATCTCGTAGTAACCAGAATCACACAAGGGACGCTTAGCATACAGATCTGTTGGTGTTAGTTTTTTTGCCGTTTCAGGATCCTTCACAAGGGCTGCGATTTTTCGACGAATAAAAGCCGCTGCTGCTTCATTGGCGTCAGGGTCAATGGCAATATCAGAGAACGTTTCGAACATAAACCTAAAACCACCGCCATTTTCCCATGCGGCTTCAAATACTTTATCCGTTTCTTCCTGTGGTAAACCCGCAGCAGGAATGGTGCTTTCTTCAAAACCAAAGGCAACGTTTGAGTTAAATACCTGTTTCCACATTGGGCCATAATTGGCTTTAACATTATCTGAATATTCTTCTGAAATCGGGTGATTTCTAACCGGTACTGAATACTGTGGAGAACGCTGAAAAACGGTTAAGTGTTTCGCTTTAGGTGCGGTTGAGGTGATCACTTGAATACCCGTTGAGCCTGTACCAATAACGCCGACGCGCTTGTCAGAAAAATCAACGCCCTCTCTTGGCCATTGACCCGTGTGATAGACCTCACCTTTGAATTTCTCACGGTTTTTAAATGCCGGTACGTTAACCGCAGACAATAACCCTAAACCAGTGATTAAATGTTGTGCGGTTACTTTGTCGCCCTTATCTGTCTCTACGTCCCATAACTGTGTAGTTTCATTGAACACAGCTTTAGTTACTTTTGTATTAAATCGGTAGCTTTTTCTGATATCAAATCGATCAGCAAAATGATTTAGATAGGCAAATATTTCTGGTTGCGTTACATAACGGGTCTTCCAGGTCCAGTCCTGTAATAACTGTTTATCGAATGACAGGCAATACACAAAACTTTCGGTGTCGGACAGGGCACCTGGGTAACGGTTCCAGTACCAGGTACCGCCGACGTCGGACGCATTGTCATAGCACTGCACGTTCATACCTAGCTCATTGCGCAATTTATGCGTCATGTACATGCCACCAAAGCCGGCTCCAACGATGACAGCATCGAAGTCCGCGACTATTTTATTGTCTTGATCAGTCATTTTTATCTCTCTAGCTATTTATAATATTTGTTTAATGTTTCAGTTACACGTCAGCGATATATTGCTTAATCTTCTTATAACGATTTATACCAGTTGGCAAGCTTTTCAATTTCGTTGTCTGCCTCAGGCGCGCGACCTGCTAAAAATGGGAACACATGTTGCATTCCATCTACTACCGATAACGTAGAGTTTACGCCCGCCTCTGATGCCAATGAATGTAGTCGACGCGCATCGTCTAACAAGGTTTCTGCACCACCTGCATTGATATATAACGCCGGGTAAACGGAAAAATCTGCGTGTAGAGGGTTCGCTAATGGGTTAGCTGTCGCATCCTGCTCACCTAAGAACATTGAGGTCATTGCCTCTAATACAGGACGTTTTACGAGTGCATCGGTGGCATTGTTGCTATCTAATGTTGCTCCGGTTAATTGCATATCTAACCAGGGAGAAAAAGCAATCACGCTGCCTGGTAACGGCAAGCCTTGTTCTCTAAATTTAAGTACCGATGCTACGGCTAAATTACCACCAGCTGAATCACCAGCGCTACTGATATCTTCTGCCTTGAAACCACGCGCTAAAAGTTCTTTGTAAACGGCAACGGTATCGTCAATTTGGGCAGGAAAAACGTGCTCTGGTGCGCGCCGGTAATCAATGACGACAGCCGTTATGCCAAGCGCTTTGGCCACGTGACCAGCCAGTTTTCGGTGACTTGAAGAAGAGCCTGTGACGAAACCACCGCCGTGTGTATAGAGTAAAACTTTAGCATTGTCTGCATCGACCGGTAAGGCCCAAACAGCGTCGATACCAGCGATCGTATCGCTTTTATAAGTAACGCCCTCGGCTTCCTTGGTTGGATCTGCCCATTCTTCAAAAATACCGCGTAAGCCATCAAGGTCCATAGCTGGGTTTGCCGTCATGCGGTCGGTCCAATTTTGATATAAGGCCCGTAAGTAATCAGATTCTTGCGATAACATTTTCCTCTCCCCGATGTTTATATTTAATTTTTATAATCATACCGGCATAAAATAGTAAATCTCTAATTTATAACCAGTGGCCTAAGGTTATAGCAGCACACTCAATAATATATAGAACTATATTAAAAATTTATAGAACAATCCTGCTATCACCTTTTCATTAAAAATAAGTCATAAAACTAAATTACGGTTTTTTTGTTGCCGAAAAGCCGCCGGCGTAAGACCTATAAATCGACGTAATAAACGGGTCATATGACTTTGATCAGAAAACCCACATTGAGCCGATATTGCTTTGATAGGAAGTGATGTCGTTGAAAGTAATTTTGTAGCTAAATCTACCCTTTTTTTAGTAACGAATGTATGGGGTGATATACCAAAGTCTTTAGTAAATTTTCGATTAAAATGGAACACGCTTAATTGCATTAAAGTTGCAAGCTCAGTCATTGAAATATTAGAGTTTATCGACTCCTCAATAAACTCAGTGAGTAATCGCTTTTGGGTTGAAGAAAATCCACCGTGCGAAACTTCATTAAATGTTATATCTGAATAATGTCGTAAAACATGAACACAAGCCTGGTTTTTTATTGCATCAACGTAGAGAGGGCCACCGACTTCTTGTGACAGTAATTCAGCTTCAAGCATTCTTACTAGCATGGGTAGAACCTTATCCTCAGCTCTAACGCAATCCTGCAGCTCTATATCCACAATATCACGCTCAAAGACATCGGCCGCAACATTAGCTATAGATGAGTGTGATAAATAAAGATGGGATACCTCAATTGGCCTATCCCATTTCCATTGAGATTCTTCAGCTCGAGTCAAAATAGAAATGACACCTGGTTCAACTCGGTAATCTTGCCAGGGTCCATTACGCCGCCGACTCATTTTAGAAGCACTATTTTTATAAACGACAAACATATAGTCGCGCATAGCAGGAATATCGACCTTTAAATGGGGGTAGTAATAACCACGCAAAGTCATACCATCCCAAGCGCAACGTTTACTGTCAAGGGTAATTTCACCTGGAATCCATTCGTGAATTCGCTCTGGTTCAATAAGTATATTGGTCATAATTTCCAGTATTACTTTAATTTAAGTAATTAAAACTCAGCCAATAAATAAATGGCTTTTATTTACCCACAATTGCTAATATGGACTGCGGCACATTGACCAATTTTCTGGTCGAATAATCCATGAACACGATACCTGTTTTGGCGATGCTAATCACCGCGCCCGTTTCTTTAGATGTTATTCGGTAGAAAAAATCACAGCCCTTAGATGAAAAATCACCTAAGGCTATATCAACCACTAATACCTCTGCAAAAAAAGCTTCTGCACGGTAGTTAACGGCCAGGTCAGCCATAATAATTCCAGCGCCTTCTACGTCTAATTCAGACATATTGTGGGCAACAAAAAATTGCGCCCTTGCTTCATGCAGCAAGGAAATTACTTTATCGTGCGCCAGGTGGTTGCCAATATTAAGATCACTGACTCGAACAGATAGTTCATGGCTGAAATGTGTCGTATCTGGGTATGTAATTTGTACGCGCGGCATAATTATTTTTTAAATCTGTTGTTAGTTAGAATTTTCAAATTATATCAGTATCAAACTCACTGCTTCTAGTTAAAGGAGCGGATAATTGATTTAAATCTATTTTTTGCTCTCAAAAAAATGATTTATCGCTTGTTGGTGTTCTGGTGCATGGTGAAACATCGCCTGGTTTGCCGAGCATAAGTTCAGGTGATCTTCATAACCAAGCGTATCGGTTGATCTTAATAAGCGTTTCGTGACGACCAATGTTTCTCTAGATTTTTCAGCGATCATTTCAGCCATTTCAGTTGCTGATGCGAGCAGTTCATCGTGTTCCACTACTTTCAACAACAAACCCATATCCAGTGCTTCTTGTGCACCAACGCTCCTGCCAGTCAATACCAACTCAGCGGCGCGCTGAGCGCCGACAGTTTTACGTAATAACCACGACGCGCCATCGCCTGGAATAACGGCTAAATTTAAAAACGTTGAACAGAAACTCGCGCGTTCTGAGCCAATACGTAAATCGCATAAGAGCGCCAGGTCAAAACCTGCACCGGCGGCAGCGCCATTGACCGCGGCAATCAAAGGGATTTCAAATGAGTATAATAATTTAGATAAACTATGGATGCCGTTACGATAGTTGTTTTGTAATTCAAGCGGCTCACCGGCAAACATGTTTACTTTATTCAACATATCTTTCACATTGCCGCCAGACGAGAAACCTTTTCCCTCACCGGTGATAATACAAACGGAAATATCCGCGTCATCTTGTATACGACGAAGCACCGCCTTGGTTTCTTCTAATATAAGTGGGTCGGTTATGGCGTTACGCGTTTTAGGGTCGTTTAAAGTAACCGTTGCGATTTTATTTTTCTTACTGAATCTAATAGTTTTGTACGTCATCATTTACGCTCGGTGTATAGTTTATTTGTTGTTCCTACCAATATTTTCGAGAAATAATTCGATTATCTCGCGCCTGTTTCATTAGCCCTTCTCGGTCATCTGGGTGGGCAATACCAATCAAGCTGAGCGCTCTTTCAGTGATACTTTTACCCTTCAGGTTAACGATGCCATATTCGGTAACCACATTCATCACGTCGGTACGAGGTGTTGTCATGACGGTTCCCGGTTCAACGCCGGTTACTATTCTTGATACGGGCTTACCTTCCTTATCGATAAATCGTGAAGAAAGACACATAAAAGACTGACCACCTTCTGAAGAAACCGCGCCTCTAACAAATTGAAGCTGTCCCCCAGTACCTGAAATATGGCGGTAACCACTACTTTCTGAAGCCACCTGACCGGTCAAATCAATCTGCAGACAATTATTGATGGACACGACATTGCGGTTCTCCGCAATTTTTGCAGGCAGGTTTGTTTCATCGACGGGTATGCTGGTGCAGATTTCATTTTTATTGATGAAGTCATACATCCGCTTTGAGCCTAATGCAAAGGTGTAAACGATTTCACCACGATAGGTCTGCTTATACTCTCCCGTTACTTTACCCGCCTCGACTAGATCCACCATGCCGTCGACAAACATTTCGGTATGAATACCAAGGTCTTTGATATTAGACTCTGCCAGAGCAGAACAAACTGCATTTGGCATGCCACCAATGCCGATTTGCAAACAGCTTCTATCCTTAATTAATGGCACGATAAAGGCCGCTACCTGTTTATCAATATCGGTAATAGGCGCACAGGGTAACTCAAATAAGGGTGCGTTATCACCTTCAATAACCGCCTCTAATTCTGAAATATGTACGCTGTTTTGGCTGCCGTAACAAACGGGTATCGCGGTAGAGGTTTCCACCACAATTTTCTTAGCGACATCACAACACGCCCTGGTAAATGTATTTGATATACCAAAGTTAAAATAGCCGTGCTCATCCATTGGGCTGGCTTTAACAACGAGCATATCAACTTCGAGGTAATTCCTATAAATACCCGGACCTTCGCCAAAATTGAATGGTATGTAGCTCATTAGCCCTTGTTCGGATTTTTTCCGGTCATAGCCGGAAAAGTGCCAATTTTGAAACTCAAAATGTCGCTGCTCAAGGTCGCGCTCTATCACCTGGCGTGGTTTTACGCACAAAGTACCCCGTACGATAACGTCTTTAAGTCGGTCTTTTTGCTCGGCTAAGGCGATGTCAAATAGATCGGGCTGGGTAACGCTAAAGCCATAATCGATGGTATCACCGCTGTTGACTAAGCTCGCCACAGTCTCGGCGCTTTGTATTTTTTGTTTGAGCATTTTTTGTAAGGGCATTCTTCCTCCAGGCTAAATCTTTTCGGTTCTTATTATGGTTTCATCATCGCGCAATCACCGATGACCACGCGGGTTTCACCAACGCTACAGACGGTGTCTAATTTTACAATTTTTTTGGCAACATTTATCTCGCTGACCGTGACCGTTGTTTTAACCGTATCGCCTATTCTTACCGGGGCTTTAAATTTCATATTTTGAGATAAATAAATGCACCCAGGGCCAGGAAGTTTCATTGCTAAAGTAGCACTGATAAAACCGGCTGATAACATACCATGAGCGATACGCCCTTGAAACATACTCGCTTTGGCGTACTCTTCGTCGATATGCGCCGGGTTAAAGTCTCCGGTAATGCCAGCAAACAAGATAATATCCGCTTCGGTGACCGTTTTACTCATAGATGCTGATTGCCCTATTTGCATTTCTTCGATACTAAATCCTTCTGACATAATCATTCTCTCCCGTTAATCGACCATTCGTTTCGACACTTCTTCCAGCATCACTTCGGTTGCGCCGCCACCTATAGATTGAATACGCGCATCACGGTACATACGCTCGATGGCGCTTTCCCGAATATAACCGAAGCCGCCGTGGAATTGCAGACAATCGTACATGACCTCGTTCACCAGTTCACCACAATAAGCCTTCGCCATTGAAACCTCTTTAATACAATCAATACCCTGGGTATCCAGCCATGCGGCGTGATAAACCAGTTGTCGCCCAGCTTCTACACGCGCCGCCAATGACGCAAGGCGTTGACGAATCACTTGCTTGTCGAACAATACGCCTCCAAAGGCTTTACGGGTCGTTACATAATCAAGCGTCAATTCTATCGCCTTAGAGGACTCGCCCATTGCCTGGGCTCCTAATACGAGCCGTTCGTTTTGAAAATTACGCATGATGGAATAAAAACCTTTATTCACTTCACCCAAAATGTTTTTTGCCGGCACACGGCAGTTATCAAAAACTAATTCAGCGGTATCGGACGATAACCAGCCCATTTTTTTCAAGCTTTTGCTGACGCTAAACCCAGGCGTGCCCTTCTCAACCGCAAAAATCGTGATGCCACGAGAGGCTTTAACCTCGGTATCGGTTTTTGCCGCGACAAAAAACAAATCGCCGTGTACACCATTAGTAATAAACATTTTAGAGCCGTTAAGAACATAATCACCACCGTCTTTAACCGCGCGCGTCTTCATAGCCGCAACGTCTGAGCCGACATCAGGTTCGGTAACGGCTACGCCAACAATTTTTTTACCGGCTATAACGTCTGGCATATATTTAGCTAATTGCTCTTTATTGCCAAAGTTATCTAAATGCGGTGAGGCCATATCGGTATGCACCAGAACCGTTACAGCGAAACCACCGAAGGTAGAACGCCCTAGCTCTTCTGCCAGAATAACGGAGCCCAGTGCATCCATTTCACTGCCACCGTATTCGCTGGAATAACGAATACCCAGGAAACCTAACTCGCCCATTTCCTGTAAAATTTCACGCGGCACTTTACCGGTATCTTCCCACTCTTCAGCGACAGGCATAACCCGTTGTTCAACGAAACGACGAATCTGGTCGCGCAGCATGGTGTGTTCTTCTTTAAAGTAAATTGAATTCATTGCCCTTAAACTCCTGATAGTTGTTATTGAAGCCAGCTGGCTTTGCGTTTATTTAAAAAAGCGTCTATACCCTCTTTGCCTTCTTCTGTTTCCCATGCGTCGGCTAGATTAGCCGCCGTGTAAATACGGTTATCCGGCATCGTATGCGTGTTCACGAAGTCGATTAACTTTTTGGTAGAGGCTATAGCGCCTGGGGCGCATTTCAAAATCATCTTGATCTCTTTCTCGACCGCTTCGTCTAGCTCTTCCGCGCTTACTACATCGCTTAATAAGCCGATATGCTTAGCTTCTACGGCGTAGAAAAAGCGCGCGTTAAAGAAATTGCGCCGCGCGTTCGACTCGCCGATACGTCTAACGACATAAGGAGAAATAGTAGCCGGCGTCAAGCCCAGCTTAACTTCGGTTAAACAAAACTTAGCCGTGTTAACACCGATAGTAATGTCACACACGGACACCATACCGACACCACCACCATAAGCGGGTCCTTGAATACGGCCAATTAACGGCTTACTCAAATCATTCAGCGCCGCTAGCATAGCCGCCAATTCAGCGGTTTCTGTAACGCGTTCAGCCCTGGTTCTGCTGATATTGCTTTTCATCCAGTTGAGGTCGCCACCGGCACAAAAACTCTCTCCCATACCGCTTAAAACAACGACTCTAATCGTTTTGCTAGCTTCTATCGAAGCGCAAATTTGTTGTAACTCCTGAATAAACGTCGCGCTCATTGCATTATGTACATCTGGACGGTTGAACGTTACGTAGGCAACCCCCCTGTCGTCTTGCTTAAATATTATTGTTTCAAAATCCATATTCGTCTCCTTAAGGACGGCAACCATTTAAAAATAAGTCGGCCTGAAAATCAGCAATGCTTTCGACGCTAGCGCCGTCCGTGTCTTTATTTTCAAACCAGACAGAAGCCCAGTTCATGCCACCAAAAATAGTCAGTCGCAGCAGGTGTTTATCCACGCCAGCTCTAATAGCGCCTTCCGCCTCGGCTTGATCAAAAAAATCACGCCAAAATTGTTCATAGTCATCACGAGATGACTGCGAAGCCTGATGTACGGCTTCGGGGAATTGCCCGTAATTTCGGATGCTAGCTGAGGTGTAATCCGCATAGGTCAAAATAGCGATAAGGTGTCCGCGTATTGCCGCTCTGAGTAGTTCAGGGAAAGTCGCGTTATCCGCTAATTTAGCCACCTCGTCTTTTACAGTGGCATAAATCAACTGAATACTTTTATTTAGCACTTCCTGCATCAACATTTCTTTCGATGAAAAATGATAATACAAGCTACCCGCCTTCATATTAACGGTTTCTGCGATATCTTTTAGAGGGGTTCCATGAAACCCCTGTTTACTAAAACATTTAGCCGCAGCATCTAAAATTAATTGTTGCGTTTTGTCTTTTTTGGTATTTTGCCTGCTTGTCGTTATTGCCATATTGTTTTCTAAAAACCGTTAGATTCTAACTTGTATTAGAAATAGTATAGTAGTAAGATTTATTGATAGCAAATCAAATATTGAAGCCTGGAGATAGCAATGCCTTTTAACGTAAAAATTAATGATGAAGTCGATGAGTTACGTGACGCCGTTCGTAAATTTGCCGCTGGTGAAGTGGCTCCATTAGCCGAATCGACCGACCTGAATAACGAATTCCCTAACCAACTCTGGCCAAAATTCGGCGAGATGGGTCTATTAGGAATGACCGTACCAGAAGAGTACGGCGGTACGGGGTTAAACTATCTATCGCATTTAGTCGTGATGGAAGAGTTATCCAGAGCATCGGCTTCGATTGCCCTCTCGTACGGCGCAAACTCGAATTTATGCATAAATAACCTCTATTTAAATGGTAGCGAAGAACAACGCCATCAATACTTACCTAAATTATGCTCTGGTGAGCATATCGGCGCTTTAGCGATGTCAGAACCTGGCGCTGGTTCCGACGTGGTCGGTTCAATGAGCTGCAAGGCAGAAAAGAAAGGTGATAAGTGGATCGCTAACGGCAATAAAATGTGGATTACCAACGGTCCAGACGCCGATGTATTGGTTGTTTATATGCGTACTGCTGGCCCTGAAGCTGGATCGCAATGCATGACGGCCTTTATTATAGAAAAAACTATGGCTGGGTTTTCTACCGCGCAAAAACTGGACAAACTCGGTATGCGCGGTTCAAACACCTGTGAATTGGTATTTGAAAATTGCGAAATCCCTGAACAGAACGTACTGGGTAAAGTGAATGAAGGCGTTAAAGTTCTTATGAGTGGCCTTAATACCGAACGCATGGTGCTCTCTGGTGGCCCAATTGGCATTATGCAAGCGACCATGGATATTTGCTTACCCTATATCCATGAACGTAAACAGTTCGGCAAACCAATTGGTGTATTCGAACTGATGCAAGGAAAAATGGCAGATATGTATGTCGCATTGCAATCAACACGAGCTTTCGCTTATCGCGTCGCAGAACAATACGACAAAGGCAACGACTCGCGTAAAGACGCTGCAGGTTTATTGCTATTTGCATCTGAGAACGCGGTTAAAGTGGCGCTAGAAGGCATTCAAACACTGGGTGGTAATGGTTATATTAATGAATTCCCTACCGGTCGTTTATTAAGAGACGCCAAGTTATATGACATCGGCGCGGGTACCAACGAAATTCGACGCATGTTGATTGGCCGCGAATTATTTGCAGAAACAAAGTAAAAGGGATTTTTATGAGTAGCAAAACCGTCGTTATCGTAGCTGCTAAAAGAACGCCATTAGGCTCTTTTCAGGGCCAATTTTCGTCTCTTAGCGCGTCTGATTTAGGTGCTGCAGCGATTAGTTCTGCGGTCGATGCCGCTGGAATAAAGCCAGAACAGGTAGAAACCGTTCATTTCGGCTGTGTATTACCAGCTGGCCAAGGCCAGGCCCCTGCCCGTCAGGCCTCGCTTAAAGGAGGCTTACCGCTATCAACACCGTGCAATACCGTTAACAAGATGTGTGGCTCTGGTATGCAGGCCGTTATTTACGCTTATAACCAAATTTTGGCTGCCGATGCTAGCTGCGTAGTAGCAGGCGGTATGGAGTCGATGACCCAAGCGCCGTATTTATTAACGAAAGCCAGAGACGGTTATAAAATGGGCCATAGTACGACACTTGACCATATGTTTTATGATGGTTTACGCGACGTAAAGCACGGCGATTTAATGGGTTGTTTTGCTGAAATGGGCGCCGAAAAATTTGGCTTTAACCGTGAGCAGCAGGACGATTACGCGATCAGCTCGTTAAGCCGTGCTAAAAACGCCATACAAACGGGTGCATTTAACGATGAAATCACAGCCGTTACGGTAACATCGCGTAAAGGTGAGCAAGTGTTTACCCAGGACGAACAACCTTCGAAAGCCGTTCTTGATAAAATCAGAAGCTTAAAGCCCGCGTTTAAAAAAGACGGTAGCGTGACGGCCGCCAATGCTTCCTCCATTTCAGATGGTGCCGCAGCGCTGGTATTAATGGATGCCGATGAAGCCGCAAGGCAAAGCCTAAAGCCGTTGGCAAAAATCACCGCGCAGGCCGTTTTCGCCGACGATCCAGACTGGTTCAGTTCGGCGCCCGTTTACGCAATAAAAAAACTTCTCAAAAAATGTAACTGGCAGGTCAGTGACGTTGATTTATTTGAAATTAATGAGGCCTTTGCCGTCGTTACTTTGATCGCCATTCAGCAACTTGGCCTTGATCCAAACAAAGTCAATGTCAACGGCGGTGCTTGCGCGTTAGGCCACCCTATCGGCTCATCGGGCGCGCGCATTCTGGTCACGCTGTTACACGCGTTAAAAGCGCGGCAATTAACAAAAGGTGTCGCCACGCTTTGTATTGGTGGTGGCGAAGCCACTGCTATGGCGATTGAAATTATTTAAGTACTTACTAGCAAAGGTAAAAAACATGCCCGTTATACAATCAAAGATTGAAACAGCCTCAGCTGAGTTCAAAGAAAATGTAGCTCAAATGGAAACCTTGGTGGGCGAGCTAAGCGAACGCATAAACACCGCTGGGCAAGGTGGTGGCGAACGCGCGCGTCTGAAGCACCTTGCGCGTGAAAAGCTACTGCCGAGAGACCGCATAAAAGCCTTACTCGACCCTGGCAGTTCTTTTCTAGAGCTGTCCCAACTTGCGGCGTATGGCATCTATAACGATGACGCACCAGCGGCCGGTATTATCACCGGCATTGGCCGTGTACACGGCTCGGAAGTGATGATTATTGCCAACGACGCGACAGTAAAAGGCGGAACTTATTACCCATTAACCGTTAAAAAACACCTTAGGGCGCAAGAAATCGCCTCAGAAAATCGTTTGCCCTGCGTCTACCTGGTAGATTCTGGTGGTGCTTTCTTGCCGTTGCAACACGACGTATTTCCCGACAAAGAACACTTTGGCCGTTTTTTCTACAACCAGACGCGTATGTCAGCTGCGGGTATCCCACAAATTGCAGTGGTGATGGGCTCATGCACCGCCGGTGGAGCCTATATCCCTTCGCTATGTGATGAGTCGATTATCGTTAGAGAGCAAGGCACCATCTTCCTTGGTGGTCCACCGTTAGTGAAAGCCGCTACCGGCGAAGTGGTTTCCTCTGAAGAATTAGGCGGCGCGGAGTTACACTGCAGACAATCTGGCGTTACCGATCATATAGCGGAAGATGATTCGCACGCCCTATCCATCGCGCGTGACGTTCTTTCGCATTTGAACGAAACAAAACAGCTGCACGTGAAAGTTCGCGAGTCGCGTGAACCGCTCTATCCGACCGATGATATTTTAGGTGTTATCCCGAAAGACCCGAAGAAACCCTATGACGTGCGCGAAGTCATCGCCCGCTTAGTGGACGGTTCAGAGCTTCAGGAATTTAAACCATTATATGGCCCAACCTTAGTATGTGGTTTCGCGCATATTCATGGCTACCCGGTCGGCATTATCGCCAATAATGGCATTCTATTTTCTCCGTCTGCCTTAAAAGGCACGCACTTTATCGAGTTATGTAACCAACGCGGCATACCGCTGCTGTTTTTACAAAACATTACCGGTTTTATGGTCGGTAAAAAATACGAAGAAGAAGGTATCGCTAAAAATGGCGCCAAAATGGTGACAGCGGTATCTTGTTCATCGGTGCCCAAATTTACCGTGCTTATCGGTGGTTCGTATGGCGCCGGAAATTACGGCATGTGTGGCCGTGCCTTCGGTGCGCGTATGCTGTGGAGCTGGCCGAATGCTCGAATTTCTACCATGGGTGGAGAGCAAGCCGCATCGGTATTGGCTACGGTTAAACGCGATGCGATTGAGGGGGCTGGTAACAGCTGGTCTGCCGAAGACGAGGAAGCATTCAGAAAACCGATTCTTGAACAATACGAAGAACAAGGCAATCCCTATTTTGCCACCGCCAGGCTCTGGGATGACGGTCTGATTGATCCACGCGATACGAGACGAATGCTCGGTCTGTCTTTGGCCGTCGCGGCTAAAACACCGAACGAAAAAACCAGTTATGGCGTTTTCAGAATGTAACTTAATGTAATTATCAGAGTACATAAACATGTTTAAAAAAGTATTAATTGCCAACCGTGGCGAAATCGCGTGCCGGGTTATTTCCACGCTGAAGAAAATGGGCATCACCAGTGTCGCCGTTTACTCCGATGCCGATCGTGATGCACGCCACGTTAAGTTAGCCGATGAGGCCTACCACATCGGTGGTTCACGCCCAGACGAATCGTATCTAAAAGCCGAGGTTATTTTAACCTTAGCTAAAAAAATCGGCGTGGACGCGATTCACCCGGGTTATGGCTTCTTATCTGAAAACAGTGACTTTGCTCGTCAGTGTCCTGAAGCAGGAATTACCTTTATCGGCCCTGCAGCCGAATCCATCGTAAAAATGGGTGCTAAAGACGCCGCAAAAGCCTTGATGGAAAAGGCTAATGTACCGGTTGTGCCCGGCTATCATGGCGAAAACCAGGACCCTGCTTATCTGCAAGATCAAGCTGAAAAAGTCGGCTTTCCTTTATTGATAAAAGCGGTATCAGGTGGTGGTGGCAAAGGCATGCGAGTAGTGAATTCAGTCAATGAATTTGCTGAATTGCTCGACTCCGTTAAACGCGAATCAATTAACGCTTTTGGCGATGACCGCGTGTTACTAGAACGTTATATCAGTAAGCCTCGTCATATCGAATTTCAGGTGTTTGGCGACTCACACGAAAATTATGTTCATTTACACGAACGTGAGTGCTCTTTACAGCGTCGTCACCAAAAAATTATTGAAGAAACCCCTTCTCCCTTTCTCGACGAAAAAACTCGGCAGGCGATGGGCGTTGCAGCGGTAAACGCGGCTCGCGCTATTAGTTACTTAGGTGCTGGTACGATTGAGTTTATTGTTGGCGAAGATCGCTCTTTCTATTTTATGGAAATGAATACCCGCCTTCAGGTAGAGCACCCCGTGACCGAAATGGTTACCGGACAAGACCTGGTCGAATGGCAGGTACGCGTCGCCGCAGGTGAACCATTACCGTTAAAACAAGAGCAAATTAGCAGCACAGGGCATTCGTTTGAAACCCGTTTATACGCAGAAAACCCAAGCAATTTATTCTTACCGTCTACCGGCAAACTACAGCACCTTCGCTTCCCTGAAACAAATGATCATGTTCGCGTAGAAACGGGGGTAGAGCAAGGCGATACGATCAGTGTTTTTTATGACCCTATGATCGCTAAACTGGTCGTTTGGGGTGAAAACCGCGAAGTCGCACGCGAACGCTTACTCAAGGCCTTAGGTGAAAGTGGCATTATTGGCGTTGAAAATAATATCGCCTTTTTACAAACTCTATCGACCCACCCAGACTTTATCGAAAACAAAATTGATACCCAGTATATCGATAAAAAATTAGATACTTTACTCACCGATAGCCGTGTTGAGTTGCCTCAGCAGGTATTATTGGCCGCTAGCGTACAGACTTCGTTAGAATGTCAACAAACCGTTAGCGATATGGCGCTGTTGTCTACTGAATCCAATTCACCCTGGTTTGATACGACGGGCTGGCGCCCTAATGGACAGAGTCAACGAAGCCTGTTTTTCAGCTACGAAGACAGCGATAATCTGGAAATTAAGGTCACCGAGTACGACCAGCACTTTATCTTCCATTTAGACAATGATCTGGATGTAATCGCAGAAGCACTTGGCGATAACGTAATTCGTCTGCAAATAAATGGCAGTTGGGAACGTTTTATTACTCTTAAACATAAAAATAACAGCCTTATTTCATGGAAAAATCGCTGGTATTCTCTTAACGAAGTCAACCCGTTCGAACCGGATTTAACAACCACTGGTGGAGCTTCTACGGTGACCGCCCCGATGCCGGGTAAATTATTAAAATTACTGGTCGGTAGTGGTGATTCTGTCTCTGCAGGCCAGCCTCTCGCCATTATCGAAGCGATGAAAATGGAGCACACGCTGAACGCTCCTTTCGACGGCAAGGTTGATCAGGTGTTTTATATAGAAGAAGACTTCGTCGAAGCGGATGCCACCTTAATTACCTTTCTCGAAGCGGAGAAATAGCATGTCCAAAAACTACCCTGAAGCGGTTCGAATTATCGACGTATCTCCACGCGATGGTTTGCAAAACATCAAGGCCGAAGTATCGACCGCTGTTAAGCTTGAGTTAATCAATAGACTCTGTGACGCCGGGCTTAAAGACATCGAAGTAAGCAGTTTTGTTAGCCCTAAATGGATACCCCAAATGGCAGATGCAGCAAATGTTCTTAATGGTTTAACAGCGCGTGATGATACCCGTTATATTGTTTTAACACCCAATTCACAGGGCTTTGACCGCGCCTTAGACAGTGGCGCGAAAGAAGTCGCTGTGTTTGCCGCCGCATCGGAAACATTCAGTCAGAAAAACACCAATTGCACGATTGAACAATCACTTAAACGTTTCGAACCTTTGATGCAAAAAGCGGCAGACAACGGCATTCGGGTTCGTGGTTATACCTCTTGTGTTTTAGGCTGCCCTTATGAAGGCGATGTCTCTGTGAAAGAAGTAGTACGGGTAACAAAAACATTAATGGATATGGGCTGCTACGAAGTGTCATTGGGTGACACCATCGGTATAGGTACGCCAATTAAGGCACAAAAAATGATCGAAGCGGTGTTGGCAGAGGTAGCAGCTGACAAGCTTGCTCTTCATTTTCACGATACACGCGGTCAGGCGTTGGCTAATATTTTTGCTTGCCTTGAATACGGCATTTCAAATATTGACGCTTCCGTCGCAGGACTGGGTGGCTGCCCTTATGCCAAAGGCGCATCGGGCAATGTCTCTACTGAAGATGTGGTTTATATGTTGCATGGAATGGGTATTAAAACCGGTATTGATCTAGAAAAACTTGCGGCAGCTGGACGCTATATTACACAGCAGCTTAACTGCTCTAATAATAGTAAAGTGGGCCTAGTTTATAAATAAGTTAATAGTTACAAAAAAATAAAGCAGGAGTAAGACATGAGCGGTTTTAACAAGGTTGTATCTAGCTATGAAGAGGCGATGGAAGGACTTACCGATGATATGACAATCATTGCTGGCGGTTTTGGACTTTGCGGCATCCCAGAAGGCTTGATTTGCGAAATTAAAAAAAGAGCGGTTAAGGGCTTAACGATTGTTTCAAACAATTGTGGTACCGATAATTTTGGCCTTGGCATGCTATTAGAAAATAAACAAATAAAAAAAATGGTGTCTTCTTACGTCGGTGAAAATGCCGAATTTGAACGTCAATACCTTTCCGGTGAACTTGAGGTGGATTTAACACCGCAAGGAACATTAGCCGAAAAAATGCGTGCAGGTGGCGCGGGTATCCCAGGTTTTTACACCGCAACTGGCGTTGGTACACTGGTAGCTGAAGGTAAAGAGGTTAAGCAATTTAATGGCCGTGATTACATTTTAGAAGAAGGTGTGACCGGTGACTTTGCTCTCGTTAAAGCCTGGAAGGCCGATAAAATTGGCAACCTTGTCTACCGTAATACAGCGATGAACTTCAACCCAATGGCGGCCACCGCTGGCAAAATAACCGTGGTTGAAGTTGAAGAAATTGTTGAAGTTGGCGAATTAGACCCCAATCATATCCATACCCCGGGTATCTATGTAAACCGTATTATCAAAGGGAATTTCGAAAAGCGTATCGAAAAAATCACCCTGTCAAAAAAATAAAGGATCCTGTTATGTCATTAAATCGCGACCAAATTGCCATGCGAGTGGCTCAAGAGCTACAAGACGGTTATTACGTTAACCTCGGAATCGGTATCCCCACGCAAGTTGCTAATTACGTCCCTGCCGATATTGAAGTTATGTTGCAATCTGAAAATGGTTTATTGGGTATAGGCCCCTACCCCACAGAAGATCAAGTCGATGCCGATATGATCAACGCTGGCAAAGAAACAGTAACAACCGCATTAGGCGCTTCAATTTTTTCATCTGCCGAAAGTTTTGCCATGATTCGTGGCGGCCACGTTGATTTAACCGTACTTGGTGCATTTGAAGTCGACCATCACGGTAATATTGCTTCTTATATGATCCCTGGGAAATTGGTCAAAGGGATGGGTGGAGCAATGGATTTAGTAGCTGGCGCTGATAATATTATTGTCACCATGATGCATGCAGACAAACGCGATAACTCTAAATTACTAGAAAAATGCAGCCTGCCATTAACAGGTGTTGGCTGCGTTAAACGTGTTGTAACCGACCTTGCAGTTATGGATATTAAAGACGGTTCTTTCCACCTGGTTGAACGTGCACCGGGGGTTTCTGTTGAAGAGATTCAACAAAAAACAGCCGGTAAATTAGTGATTCCTGCTATCGTACCGGAAATGACTTTTTAAACAATACCGAGTAAATAATGGCTATCAATAGTACCGATAAAGTCTCTGGTGAAAGCATTCGTCGTCAAGTAATGGGCGATGAGTTTGTTGATAAAGCCATGGATAGTGCCGACTGGTTAACTGAACCTGTGCAAGAATACATCAACGAACACGGCTGGGGGGCTACCTGGAACAGGCCCGGTTTAGAACTAAAAACGCGTAGCCTCATTACGCTTGCCATGCTGGCGGCCCTTAGAGCCCCCGCCGAGCTTAAAGGCCATGTTCGCGGCGCTCTACGCAATGGCTGTAGTAAAGAAGAAATACGTGAAACACTGCTGCACTCGGCCGTGTATTGCGGCGCACCAGCCGCGCAAGAGGCTTTTAGGGCCGCAAGAGAAATATTAGATGCCTGGGAAGACTAACGAGCATGGCTAACAAAAACCCTATCATTGGTTTTTTTATCCGCGCTGTTAGTTGCCCATTAACAATAATTTCATTGATGATAAGTAGGTTAAAAATAAACACACCGTATTAAACCTAGAAAGCTTAGACTTTTTTGAACAACTGAGCTTTACCTTATGATATCAACCGGTTAATACAAATAGTTCAAGGACGGTAATGAATAAGCATTTTGATGTAGAACACTTAAGTCCATCGATTGGCAGTTATATATATGGGCTTGATTTATCCAAACCGATTGAAGCTGATACGCTTAAAAAACTGAGGGCCACCTGGTTACAGCGAAAGGTTCTATTCTTTCCCGATCAAAAACTTACGCCTCAGCAACAGCTGGATTTTACTGAACAATTTGGTGTATTGGACAAGTACCCTTTTCTCGATGGGATGGACGACTACCCCTTTATCGCAGAAGTGCTTAAATTACCTGAGGAAAAAATTAATTTTGGTGGCATCTGGCATACCGATACGACTTATCTTGAAGAACCCGCATTAGGGGCCAGTTTATATGCAATTGAATTACCCAAATTAGGTGGTGACACCTTGTTTGCAAATATGGCTAGCGCTTACCAGGCCTTGCCCGACGAAATTAAACAGCAAATAGAAGGACTGAAGGCCGTCAATACCTCATCCAAGGCCGATGTAGCAAAAACACGGGCTATTCGCTTTAGTGGGGATATTTCAACGATGCAGGTTATTACCAATACTCACCCCGTGGTACGTACCCACCCAGAAACCGGAGAAAAGATTTTATACGTCAATGAAGCACATACTCTGCATTTTGAAGGTTGGAGTGAGGAAGAAAGCCAAGAGTTATTGAATTATCTGTATAAACACTCGCGCAAACCAGAATTCCAGTGCCGCTATAGGTGGACTTTAGGCGCCGTAACGCTATGGGATAACCGTGCTACACACCACTATCCTGTTAACGATTACACTGGTTTTCGTCGCCTACTGCACCGCGTGTCGATTAAGGGCGAACGTCCGCGTTAGAGCTAATTAGCTAGTCATCAAGCCGTTACGCCAGACTTGATAAACGCAGCGATTTGCTGCTCATCAAAGCCTGACTCGAGCAAAATTTCTCGACTATTTTCACCTAAATGGGGTGCGCCAAATTGAAATTCAGGCGTTGATTTGGAAAACTTGACCGGCGATGCCACCCTACGCAAGCGTCCTTCAGTCGGGTGGTCATACTGCTCAAAAAATCCAACGTCCTGTAAATGAGGATCATTCAGTAAATCATCCAGGGTCGAAATTGGCGCAAAAGGGATATCGTTCTCTTCGAGTACCTTCAACCAATACGCTGTGGTTTCTTTCATCAATAATGTTTCAACCAACTGGTAAAGCTCAGCGGTATGCTCAGTACGGTTGGTAATATGTTTAAACCTTGAGTCATCGGCCAATTCAGCGCAGCCCGTTATCGTAAAAAAACTCCTCCAATGCCTATCTGTATAAGGCAGCGCACTGATAAAACCGTCCTTTGTTTTAAATGGGCGGCGAGTCGGCGCCATTTGGCGTATATAACCCGCTGGACCAAGCGGCGGTTCGTAGGCCGGCCCGGTTAGGTGCTCTACCATTAAAAAGGATACGAGTGTCTCAAACATAGGCACTTCGATTTCCTCACCCTCTCCGGTTCTTTCACGCTTATACAGTGCCGCAAGAATGCCCGATAGTGACATTAATGAACCAACTTTATCGGCCAGAGCCGTAGGCACATAAGCCGGTGAAGATTGGGTGTATTGACCGATCAAATTGGCCATACCACTAATTCCCTGAATGAGATCGTCGTAGGCTGGTCGTTCACTGTAACGCCCTCCTCGGCCATAGCCTACCGCTATGCAAGTGATGAGCTTAGGATTAATTTTGCAGAGTTGATCATAAGCCAGGCCCAATTCTTTAGCAGGTCGTGGACGGTAGTTATGAATCAGAATATCGCTTTCAGTTATCAATCGCGCTAATATTTTCTGCGCTTCCGGTTTTTTTAAATCCAGTACAAGGCTTCGTTTGTTGCGATTCATATTCATGAACATCGCCGACATACCTGGGTTTTTCGCAGTCGCCAGGTTGCGCGTCGTATCGCCGTTGGGTGCTTCAATTTTTATCACCTCAGCGCCCCAATCAGCCATTAATTGAGACACATAGGGGCCTAATATAACCGAACTTAAATCTAATACCTTAACGCCTGCCAGTGGCCCCATCGTTTGCATGACTACTCCAATTAATGTCGATCTAGATGATATTCTCGAAGCGTTCACGCGCCTCTAGCATTTCATTGAGCAGCTGGTATACCGTCTCTTTTAAAGAAATTTCTTCTTTCATCTCTCCAACAATTTGCCCTACCGGATAGGTCAAAAAGTCTTTAGCCTTAGCCCTTTCAACTCGCGTTCTACCTTCTTGCCACCACAAATAGTTTTGCGTAGGTGCTGGTAAGGTAGCCGGTGCACCTGGTAATTCCCAGGCTTCAGAAAATTTATTGCGCAAGGTTCGGCAGGGTTTTCCGGTAACGCTTTTAGTCAATATCGCGTCACTCGCTTCTGCTTCAAACATTTTTTGCTTAATTTCGGGCGTTACCTCGCTTTGTGCCGTTTTAAGCCATAGTGAGCCGCTCCAAACCCCTTCACAACCCAACACCAGGGCGGCGGCTAATTGACGACCATTACCCACCCCGCCTGCGCCCAATACGGGCATCGGTGCGACGGCATCAACGATAGATGGCCATAACACCATTGATGTTACATCGCCCGTATGACCACCGGCTTCTGAGCCTACCGCGACGACAAAATCACAACCTGCTTGTTTATGTTTCAGCGCGTGCTTTGCTTTACCCGCTAATGCGCCCACTTTAATCCCGCGTGCGTGAGCGCGTTCGACCAAATCAAGCGGTGGTGTGCCTAAGGCACTAACGATCAATTTAATCGGATGATTTAGCGCCGTTTCAATCATCTGCAAACTTTCGGCCGGTGTGAAATTAATGCCCTTCACGATCTCGCGTTTAATTTCATCCGCTTCGTCTTTCGGTAGCTGCGGGACGCCTGCATCATCGAGCATTTTCCTGACAAAATTAACGTGTTCTTGCGGTAATAAGTTCTCAGGATCGTATTTCATATCGCTGCTATCGACAAAGGTACTCGGCATCAACACATCGATACCGTACGGTTTGCCATCGATATGCGCATCAATCCATTTCAGTTCTTCTTCAACTCGTTCTGGGCTCATGCGCGCCATACCTAATACGCCCATACCACCGGCCTTAGACACTTCAACCACCACATCACGGCAATGAGAAAAGGCAAAGATAGGCAGTTCAATACCGAACATTTCACACATTTTATTTTTCATTACGCCTTCCTCAATTAATTTGACCGCTGATCATTCTTTGCGTTTATCTGTCCGCTGTTGAACGTTGATTGCTGGTTAACGAAATGGACTGAAATCAGGCGTTCTTTTTTCTAAAAACGCATTCGCACCTTCGAGTTGTTCGCCAGTTTCGAAATAGTTAGGCGCCACTTCTTCTACAAGGTGGTTCATGTCTTTGCCTAAAATAGGCTCGGCGTGATGGTAGAACGAACGCTTAAGAATTTTAAGGCAGGTTGGACTAAGCGCGAGTAGTTCTTTCGCCCATTTTTCAACTTCTGCATCAAGTTCCGCCATTGGCACAACCGCGTTTACTAAGCCCCAGTCCATAAAGGTTTGAGCTGAGTAGCGCCGAGCAAACATCCACATTTCGCGCGCGCGTTTATGGCCAATACAGTTGGCTGCGTGCGCCACTATATAACCACCCGCTGGTGAGCCTACACGAGGACCATTTTGCCCCATAATGGCGTGTTCAGCGGCGATCGTAACGTCGCAGAAATAAGCGATATGATTGCCTGCGCCAATCGCGTAACCGTTAACCCGGCAAATAACGGGCTTAGGGCAAGCGAGTAGTTGATGGTTAAAATTGAACTCCAAATCTTTTAAGCCACTGTCTGAACTATCTCCGTCACTGGCACCTTTTTCCCAATTAACATCGCCGCCTACGCAAAAGGCTCTTTCGCCAACACCCGTTAACACAATTACGCCAACGGCTGGGTCAGCTGCCGCAGCATCCAGTGCGTGTTCCATTTCTTTGATAGTATCGCCGGTAAAGGCATTTAGCACCTTCGGTCGGTTGATGGTGATGGTCGCTATGCTGTCTTTTACGTTGTAGAGAATATCTTGATAATTCATGTTTTTTCCTTTTGGTTGAATTTAATTTATGCGGGGGTAAACATCGGTAAGGCGGTGCCTTCGCCGGTATCGACAAAGCTAACTGTTACCGCCATATCAATCCGTACCGAGTCGATATCGCAATTGATGATATTGGTCATCATGGTCGGGCCTTCTTGCAGGGTGACATAGGCGATAACGTAAGGCACTTCGGCCCTTCGAATAACGCTGTAGCTATAGATGATTCCTATTCCAGAAGCTTCTATCCAAACCGTATCATCGCTGAAACAGAACGGGCAGATACTACGTGGATAATAATGAATTTCACCACAAGCATTACACTTTTTGAGTAATAACTTACCCTCCGCGGTGGCATCCCAAAAAGGCTGAATTTCAATATTGCTATGTGGAGCAGAATTATGTGCTGGTAATTGACTCATGCGTCTTCCCTCTCAAGAATAACAGTGGCGCTACCCATACGAGTACCGACAGATCCGCCGGTGCCATGCGCAACAGCCAGTTTGCAGTTGGGTACCTGAACCATGGGGTGTGCTTCACCGCGTAATTGGCGTACCGCTTCCAGCACCTTTGTCATACCGCCTCGGTTAGCCGGATGGTTATTGCATAAGCCCCCGCCATCGGTATTAAAGGGCAACTTACCGACACCCGAAATCAGATTACCATCGGCAACAAATTGTCCACCCTTGCCTTTTTCACAAAACCCAAGGTCTTCTAGCGTTTCTAGTACGGTGATCGTAAACGAGTCATAAATTGAAGCATAATCGATATCCGCCGGGGTTACTTTGGCTTCTTCAAAAGCCTTAGGGCCAGACCATTTTGCACCGGTAAAGGTAAGGTCTATTCGGCCGCCTATTCGGGTTTTAGGCGCTTCGCCATGACCGAGTATGCGGACACATTTTCGCGTTAGTTTTTTTGCAATTTCCGGACTAACGATCACCAGAGCGCCGCCACCATCGGTGATTACGCAGCAATCCATTCTGTGTAAAGGGTCAGAAATCATTGGGGAATTAACCACGTCTTCTACGGTTAATACTTTGCGAATTGCCGCCAGCTCATTGTGTTGAGCGTGGTGTGATGCGGCGACTTTTATCCAAGCCAATTGTTCACTCGTGGTGCCAAACTCGTGCATATGGCGCATTGCAGCCATACCGTAGTTATTGGTCACGGTTGAACCAAAGGGAAATTCAAAGCTGGCGTCAGGTGCATCCAGACCCCAGGCGCGCGGTTTAGTACCGGTGGCCATACCTTCGGCTTTAGGTCGCCCAGCCAGGGTAATCAATGCGACGTTACATTTTCCAGCGGCAATGGCTGCAGCGGCGTGGCCGATATGAGCGACATAAGATGACCCACCCATTTCAGTGGTATCTATATGCTGGACTTGTAAGCCCATGTATTCGACCATCGATAAACCCCCTAGTCCAGGTGCATCGCCGGCGCAATAATAGGCATCTACGTCATCTTTCGTCAGGCCAGCGTCTTCCAGAGCACCTTTGGCGACTTCTGCGTGTAATTGTGGTGTTGATTTATCTATCGCGTGGCGTGTGGGATGCTCATAAGCACCTGCGATATAGGCTTTATTTCTAATACTCATTAAAAGTAAGTCTCCATTTTTGGGTTTAAGGCTAAGTCCGCGGACTCAATCAGTTATAAATTTTTTGGCTGTGTCTCTTAATTTAAATTTTTGAATTTTACCGCTCAGCGTGCGCGGAATTTCGTTGAGTACTTCCAAATGTTCTGGCCAATATTGTTTAGCCATATGGTGTTCACCAAGATAGCGTTGCATTTCGTCCATCGTGAAATTAACACCCGCTATAAGGGTAACGAATAGACAGCCACGCTCTCCAAGCCTCTCATCAGGCACGCCGACTAAAGCAGCGTCTTGAATCGCCTGGTGTTTGTAGATAAGGTTTTCGACTTCAACCACGGGAATATTTTCACCACCTCGAATCAGGATATCCTTTGATCTTCCGGTAATACGTATAAAACCGTCGTCATCCATACGGGCTAAATCGCCGGTACTCAACCAGCCTTCAGCATCAATGGCCTGATCCGTTAAATCGGCCCGTTTAAGGTAGCCGCTGCAGTTGTAAGCACCACGTGTTTGCACCTGACCTTCCTCGCCACGAGGTAGCACCATGCCTTCAGCATTAACAATCTGCACCTCATTACCTTTTTGAACCACACCGTCGGTATGATAAATTTTATCTTCAGAATCACCGGGCCCACAGGCCGTTAGCGCCAAGTTTTCGGTCATGCCGTATACGCCATATACCTCGCAATGTAATTTTTTTCTCGCTTTTCCGGCCACAATACGTGGTATCGGTGCACCACCGGTGACGAAAGTTCTAAAATGGCGCATATCGACGTTTTCAAAGGCTTTTGACGCTGCCATATCTGCCAGGAAAGGTGTTGATGCCATAGTGAAATGGATTCGCTCATCCTGGATGTATAGAACCGCCTTATCTGCGTCCCAAACATCCTGGTAAACAACCTTTGTGCCTAAATAAATCGGTATTAACACGCCCACCAAGAAGCCAGTTTGATGCGCCAGCGGCGAACTCATTAGAATATTATCTGTCGCATTGAGTGCGTAACGTTCGACGAAATTTTTAGTGCCCGCCAACAAACTATTTGATGTATGCATAACCGCCTTTGGATCACCGGTCGTTCCTGAGGTATACAACAGTTGCGTAACGCTATTGGGGGCTAATCTTCTTGGCTTAAGAATCGTATCGATGTTAATCTCTTCTTCAAAGGTAGGAATCAATAACTTTTTTTCGAAAGAGCTCGGAGCATTAACGTCACCGATGGCTAAAATATGTTTTAAACAAGGTAATTCAGGCTGTACCTCTTGCATCATCTTCAAATAGTTAAAGCCGCGGAATGTTGTTGTTACGACCACTACTTTAGCCTCGGCAAAACCAATCATATACGATACTTCACGGTGCCTAAAAATGGGCATCATTGGATTAAAAGCCGCTCCAATTTTAATGCTGGCGAGGTAAAGCGCGAGAAATTCCCATCTATTAGGCAGCTGGCAGGAAATAACGTCCCCTGCTTCAACACCTAGTTTAGTTAAACCTATGGCAATACGGTTTACGTTCTGCGCGAGTTGCTGGTATGTGAGCTCCCTTCTAAGCCCGGTTTTATGGCAATAGTCCACAACAGCAGATTTTTCAGGTGTTTTGTTTACGTGACGATCAAAATGATCTAACAAAGTTATATTTTCCCAGTGACCCGCTTTGATCATTTCATCGATACGTTTTTGCGATAAAAAGGGACTGACAGCCATAGGTGATCCTTTTGTTTAAGAAATAAAACAAGTGTTAGTTAGTCAATGGCAATAACTTAGCATAAAAATAAATATTCCTGTATAGCTTTAAATAAAATCATTACACAGCTGATAACTAGACTTTATTTAATATAAGCAAAACCTGTTAAATAAGCTGACAATTAATCAAATAATTTTATAGAATAAGAAATACACAATTCATATTACAACCAAATAAATCAGGAGTAGCTACCGATGGCAAGAAGACAAGATAGATTAACCGTAGATGACGTTAATGGCGCGTGGGCAATCATTCCAACACCAGCCATCGATACGGGTGATGACTGGAGAACAGAAGATAGCGTTGATTACGACGAAGTGGCGAGGTCTGTCGAAGGCTTAATTACTGCAGGCGTTGATTCGATTATGTGTCAGGGTACTTTCGGCGAAGGCGCTAGTCTTACCTGGGAAGAAAAGAAAAAAATGATGGAAGTGATGGTTGAAACCGCTGCGGGCCGGGTTCCCATTTTTGTTGGTGTAACGACTTTGAATACTCGCGAAACTATCCGTCAGCTAAAACACGCACGCGATATAGGTGCCGATGGAACGATGCTCGGCCTGCCTATGTGGCAACAAATTGATGTTCCTGGGGCGGTACGCTTTTACCAGGACGTTGCCGAAGCGGTACCTGAAATGGCGATCTGTGTTTACGCAAATCCAGAAGCGTTTAAATTTGATTTCCCCGCACCTTTTTGGGCTCAGGTCGCTAATATTCCTCAAGTGATTACCTGTAAATATATCAATATCGGCCAATTACATTTACATACGCTGGTATCACGTAAACAAATTAGATTTTTAGCCCTCGAGTTTCATCACGCTGACGCCGCCAAAATGGACCCTGATTTTCACACCGCGTTTTGGTCACCCTGCGCGTGCACCGGCCCAGAATTAACGATCCATTGGCGCGATAGTATTAAACAGGCCGCTAAAACTGGTGACTGGACCATACCCGATCAACTATACAATAAAATGATCCCAGTGCTGGCAAACCTTTTCCCACCGGGTGGTTTTGCAGAGTTTTCTCGTTATAACATTCAACTAGAAAAAGAACGTATCAATGCTGCTGGCTGGATGAAAGCAGGTCCTTGTCGCCCTCCTTATATGTCTGCACCTGCTAACTATTTAGAAGGTGCCGCTAAAGCAGGAACTGGTTGGGCCGACTTAACTAAGCAGCTAATCGCAGGGAAACTTTAACATTAATCGAGGCATAGGGTTTTTAGCCCTGTGCCTTTTTTATTAACGTAGCAAGTTTCAAATTAGGCTTTCAAATACCCGTGAATCCTATACTTTACAGGCTGTTTAAATTTAGAGTCGCTTTAAAAGTGACTAGACCATGATCAGCTATTTGGCTTCAATTCTATTGACCACCCTGATGTTTGGTATGGGCCTGAGCCTTACTTTAACTGATTTTAAACTCGTCTTTAAACTACCTAAAGCCGTTCTGGTCGGTATAGCAGGTCAATTAATTCTATTGCCTTTACTCGGGTTTGCCATGTGTCTTGCCTTAGATTTAACCGGTGTTGTTGCGCTAGGCATCATGTTACTCACCCTTTGTCCGGGTGGTGTTTTATCAAACATGTTCACTTTAATCGCTCGTGGCGACGTAGCCTTGTCAGTCAGTATGACCAGCATTTCGAGCCTGATCACCGTATTTAGCCTGCCTTTCATACTGAATTTAAGCATGCTATTTTTTAATGATGACAGCATTCAACTGTCGTTGCCCTTCCTAAAAACCGCATTGCAAATCATGTTAATGACGGTGTTGCCCGTTAGCATTGGAATGTTCGTACTCCATCGTTTTCCGACCTTCGCTGCACGTTCAGAAAAGTGGGTTCGTCGCGGCTGTAGTGCCTTTTTGCCGATGTTGATTACCGGTATTTTGCTGCAGCACGAAGGCGTCTGGTTTCAGTACTTTTTACAATTAGGTGTATTGACCGTGATCCTTAATTTACTCGCTATCTTACTCGGTTATAGCTTAGGTAAACTCGCGAAACTCGATAATAAACGAGTGCGCACATTGTCTATTGAAGTCGGCGCTCAAAACGCCATGCTAGGTGTCACCATCGCCATCAGTCCTTTTTTACTAAACAATGCTGAAGTAGCAATGATTCCTTCTATCTATGGCATTACCATGGTTGCCCTGCTCTGGTTTTATGCCTCAGTGATGAACTATTTCGATAACGCGCAACTGAAAAAAGCAGCTCTCAAAGTAAATTCTTAAACACGCTACATTATTTATATGAAAAAACTTTTACCCAACACACCCTTATTTGCCATTGCACAAGGGCTTATGGTTAGTTCTATTTCGTTAATTGTGACCTGTTCTGCATTGGTAGGTTTTGAACTGGCTAGCGATAAATCTTTAGCGACATTACCCCTTGCCGTTATGTTTATCGCCACTATGGCGGGCACTATTCCGGCGTCTTATTTACTCGAAAAACTAGGTCGCAAGAAAGGTTTTATGCTAGCCACTTTAATAGGCGTCTCAGCTGGAGCCCTCTCCACCTACGCTATTACGGAGCATCATTTCTGGTTATTTGTTGCAGGTATTGCTTTATTTGGCTTATTTAATAGCTTTGGTAATTATTTTCGTTTTGCCGCTGCCGATTGCGTTGATGTTGAGTATAAAAGTCGAGCGATCTCTTTTGTTATGCTCGGCGGTATTGCCGCTGCGTTTATAGGCCCCAATTTGGCTGGTTACGCCAAAGACTGGATAGCAGGTGCTGAATTCGCCGGCAGTTTTCTCGCCACCATCGTTATCTACGGCACGATGTTGCTAACCCTCAGCTTTTTATCTATATCGGAACAACGTAAAAGTCACGACACACCCGTTGATGAGGCACGTCCATTGAGCATCATTGCGAAACAGCCTAAATTTATTGTTGCTATTATCTGCGCGATGTTGGGTTATGGTGTTATGTCACTGGTAATGACCGCTACACCTTTGTCCATGCAGCACCATAACCACCCTTTTTCTGATACCTCGTTTGTTATTCAATGGCACCTGCTCGGTATGTTTATACCGTCTTTTTTTACCGGTTATTTAATACGTTATTTTGGTATATACCCGGTGCTGTTCACGGGAGTCATTATTGGCTTTATTTGTGTCGTAATTAATCTTACAGGGCACGATCTATCGCATTACTGGCTTGCCTTGATACTACTAGGCGTTTGTTGGAACTTTCTATTTATCGGCGGTACTACCTTGCTGACAGAAACTTATCGCCCTGAAGAACGCGCAAAGGCACAGGCATTGAATGACTTTATTGTATTTTCTGCCGCAGCGGCCGCTTCATTATCGGCGGGTTACTTACAATATCAATTTGGCTGGCGAATGGTAAACCTCGGTGTTATCCCTGCTTTACTGGTGATTTTAATAAGCCTGATATGGATAAAAACTAGACCTATAGCAATAGAGTCGGTTAATAATTAACGATTGCTAGCGCTATAAAGAAAGCCCACATAAAAAAGAGATTGCCGTAAAACGGCAACCTCTTTTTTAGTTCTCTAAGGTATCGAATCGCTAAGGGAACCCCTAGCGATTCGTTCTACGCTTTCTTAAGCTGCACTTATTGCTTTAGCAGGCAGCTTCCATGCGGCAAATATAAACACAAGAGCAATAATACCCACAACGACCACAGCCGGGACAGTATCCAACAACGACGCGTATTGTTCTACGCCGGTGTTTGCTAAGGTTGCTTTACCAGCGCCTATTTTGTCGAACAAAAAGGTTTTTTCCAGTACTGAGTACGCTAATGTAAAAATCAGAGCGCCTACTAATCCACCAATAACGAAGAATAGTGCGTCTTTTCTACCAGCTCCCGTCGCAACGATTCCCGTTCCTGGACAAAAACCAGAGATAGCCCAGCCCGTACCCATAATGGCGCCGCCAATAATCACACCAACGTATGCCGTTTTCACGCTTAGGTGAGTGCTTTCGACCAGACCTAGATTCATCAAAACAAATAACGACAAACTACTCAAACCTATACCTAAGAGTATTGCTTTCATCAGGTGAAAGTTTCTAAGGCGCAACATATCAATAATGATTTGTGGATTGGCCGCACCGGCTTTTTGTAAAGAAAAGCCAAATAATAAACCAATAAAAATTGCTAATAAAATATCCATCTTAATTCCCCTTTCTATACATAAACAGTGCAATAGGAACCGCAAACAAAAAAGCACCTATAGTAAATAAATAACCACTTAATGATGTTTGCATAATGCCGCTCATCATATGACCACTAGTACAACCCCCGGCTAAACGCGAGCCAAATAACACCAGAGCACCCCCGCTAAACGTCATTAGGTAACGTTTTGTTTTTGACCGACCAAAGTTTGCACACCAGACTTCGGGAAATTCTTCTTCGTTTTTATCAGCTGGTTTTGACTGAAGCTTGGCCCCTAAAAACCCGCCAGCTAGCATGGCCAATACAAAGATAAGGCCGTAGTTTATTGGGTTTGCTATATTTTCAGCGTACTTGCCGCCACTTTTATTCAGGTACTCATTGTTGCTTGAGTAGCCTTTGGCTGCCGTTTCATCTTTTACAGCGACCTCGCTTGAAAATAAATCCCAAACGATTCCATCAAAGATGACGAATTGTGTCGAAACGCCAATTGGTTTGACCAGTGCTACGGCGAGCAAAAAAGAAAGGCCTAGCGCAAGCCCGCTAACCGTCCAATGCCATTGTTTTTGATATAAAATATTCTTCATAATGATCTCCTATATAATTTTATTGTATAAGCTAATGCCAAACTAACTATACAACAAAAGGATATGAAAATAGAAGTTTTTTAAATCAACGTTATTTTGCATATAACGGCTATCAATCGAGAGAATTAAAAGTAACTTCCGTATAGGGTTTAAATGTTGATATTGACCTTGGCCAGGCCGCGCCAATCGGTTGTGTATTGGCTTGACCGGTTAATCGGTACCGATTGTTGCAGCGTTTTGTTACCGCTGGCGGCAAAGCTTATACGCTTATCAAAACGTTGATTGATTTGATCCAGGGTTTGCATTAATTTATCACCCCGATGGCTATCGGTTTTCTCAAATAAATCCTGTTGCCTGACTGGCGTTGCCTGTCTGCTATCGATATCACCCAAACTAATGCCAGCCTGCTGATATTGATAGCCTCGCTTATAGATAGTAGCCAATAGTTTCCTGACGATCTTGAGTAAGTCTCGGCTGTCCTGAGTGGCCGACTTTAACTTATAACTGGCTGAGTTCGAATACCGCGTGAGTGGGTCAAATGGGCTGGTACGGATAAAAACAGTGACCTCCCTGGCGTAACCTTGTTGAGCTCGTAGTTTTTCGGCGGCCCTTAAACAAAAAACACTGAGTGTTTGAGCGAGTTCTTGCTGTTCGGTTAACCGGTGTTTGAAACTTCTGGAACAAATGATTTGTTGTTTCGGTTTTTCTTCTTCATCAAAGGGCATAACAGGTGCACCCTGTAATTCTTGCACGGTATGCGCCAACGTTATATTAAAATGTTTTCTGATCGCCGTTATCGATTGAGACTGTAGTTCCCACACGGTATGAACTCCCAGTTTATTCAAACGTTCGCTGAGTCGTCGGCCCACCCCCCAAACTTCACCAACGGGCGTTATTTGCATAATTTTCTTACGCCGTCCAGGGTCATTTATATCAACCACACCACCCGTTTTAGGCCATTTTTTTGCGGCATAATTGGCCAACTTTGCCAGGGCTTTAGTCGGGCCAATACCCACGCCAACGGGTATACCCACCCAGCGTGACAAACTATTTTTTATCTCCAGGCCCAACTCGGTAGGGTTCATGTTATGGCGGTCTAAATCGACAAATGCTTCATCTATCGAATACACGTCCACGTTTGCCGAAAAAGCCGTCAAGCTATGCATAATCCGCGCTGATAAATCTGCATACAAGGGGTAGTTAGATGAAAAAATCTGGATATTATGCTGCTCAATCAAGTGCTTCACCTGATGCACGGGCACCGCCATTTTTATACCCAAGTCTTTCACTTCCTGGCTACGAGCAACGATACAGCCATCATTATTACTGAGTACGGCAACGGGTTTATTTCTTAAATCAGGACGAAATAATCGTTCGCAGCTGACGTAAAAATTATTGCAATCGACAAGCGCTATATTTACCGGCTGTTTCATCGAATATAGGCGCTATTTAGAGGATTTTAGACATTGTGAATAACACTGGTCACGACGCCCCAAATAACCATATCAACTTCTTCTTTGAGGGGGATATCAGGATAGTCAGGGTTCTCCGCTGCGAGCACTAGTTTTCCCTCTTTTGAGCGTAGCCGTTTAACTGTTAATTCACCGTCTAATGCACAAACAACAATTTTTCCCACGCGTGGGTTAACTGAACGGTCAACGACAAGAACATCGTCGGGGTGGATACCTGCACCCAGCATGGATTCGCCTTGTGCGCGCACAAAAAAGGTCGATGCTGGCTTATTGATAAGTAACTCATTCAGGTCCAGCCGTTTTTCAATATAATCATCGGCTGGTGACGGGAAACCAGCGGCGACACTGGTTCCAAAGAATGGAATAGATGGTACAGGACTGTCTAAATCAGGGAAAAAAACATCTGGGTGGTCGAGTTCCTTGCCGGCCAGCTGTTTTTTCTTGTAATCGAGTAACTGCGTAACGGTAGCCACTAAACTCTCTGGAATTCTAATCGCTCTGGTAGCCTCACCATACGGCGACGTACCTTTTTTACGCCCTGCGCCGGCGCGTGCGCCACCTCTTTTGGATATTTTTTCTATCATTTTACAGAGTGCCTTATTACTTGCTATTTGATTAGTGTACATCAATCAAATAGCAAAAAACAGGGTTTTGAAGTTATCCACGGAATCTGTGGATAACTTCGTGGAAAAGTTCAAGGAAAGTGAAAAATAGGAGTGCCAACGGTAGCTTAGAAAAAACGGTCATTTTTTGAACACTACATCAGCCTACGGGATGTAATTTATGACCTGATGCTCTTGAGCCCCCAAACCTTCCACTTCTGCAAAAATGCGGTCATTTTCATTGAGGAAAACTGGTGGTTTCAATCCTAGACCTACTCCTTCGGGTGTGCCGGTAAATATCAAATCACCGGCTTGCAAACTCATAAATTCATTAATATAACTCACTAGTTTTTTCACCGAATGAATCATTTTGTTGGTGTTACTGGATTGCATGCGTTGGCCATTAACGTCTAAATGAACCGCGCATGACTGGTATTTTTTGAACTCATCTAAAGTAACGAAATACGGACCAATTGGTGCGAAGGTGTCCGCGCTCTTACCTTTTAGCCATTGCCCACTGCGGTGTTTTTGAAAGTGTCTTTCCGAGACGTCTATACCCGTACAAAAACCAGCAATATGCTCCTCCACCTCATCTTCGGAAATATATTTAGCCGTTTTGCCGATAATAACCACCAATTCAATTTCCCAATCGACCTGGGTAGCGTTCTTGGGGCGCTCGATGGGGTCAAATGGGCCATTCAGTGAGCTAACCGCTTTGGTAAACAATACCGGTTCTTCCTGTTGCTTTGACCCAGTTTCTTTAATGTGTTCATCGTAATTGAGTCCTACCGCGATAATTTTACCGGGACTAAGTAACGGCGCTCCAATGCGGATCGGCTGCTCGACAATAGGCAAGTCAGCAATATTTATTTCGCTTAACTGTTGTAAACCGTCGGCTGCTAGAAAAGAGGATGAGATGACGTTACAAATACCCTCTAATGAACGAATATTATTATTCTTATCGAGTATCGCGGGTATTTCTTGCCCAACAGGGCCAACGTTTAATAATTTCATAAGACCAGAAACCTATAGTGATAGTTGTAAGCTAAGCTGCTTTTGCTACTATAGCCCAACGTTATTGTTAAATAAAATTAAAATAATCGGGGCAATAATATGAGCGACACAATCACCGTAAGGATTAACTCTAGCCTTTTTATAAACCGCGTTTTGTTTTAAATACACTTTATAATTGCACGATGAAATTGAAACGACTTCTGCTGCTTTGTGGCTTTTTTTACGCCTTATTGCTAAGCGCAAATATAATGGCCAAACCACAGCGCGTTGTATCGTTGAATCTATGCGCCGACCAGCTATTAATGGAGTTATTACCACCTGATCGCCTAGTCGGAATAACCCAATTAGCCGCCGACTCTGATGCTTCTTATCTGTATCAAAAGGCCGGTAATTTTCACCAGCATAGCGGTCGTATTGAAGAGGTCATGGCGCTGAAACCAGATTTAATTATTGCCGGTCAGTTTACTTCACAGCCGACTAACCAGTTGCTTGAGAGTTTAGGTTATAGAGTCATCAGGCTAGGCCTGCCGGTTACCGTAAACGGCATATTCCAGCAAATTAACTTTTTGGGCGAACAAACAGGTCAGTCTGATAGGGCTACAGAACTTATTGCAAAAATGCAGCGAGAGTTGAATGCGCTCGCAGCAGCGCGTGATAAAAAAAACTTACGGGCGGTGGTTTATTACGCCAATGGCTTCAGCGCTGGGCGGAATACCATTGTGAATGAAATTTTAAATTTGGCGGGATTTAAGAATATAGCGGCTGAGTTAAACATCGATCATATCGCCCCGCTTTCCTTAGAGGCGCTAATCGCCTCAAACCCTGATATTTTACTGTTAGGCCAACTGGATGAGAATACCGATTCGCTAGCGCACCAGGTGTTACGACATAAGGCTATAGATCGTTACGCGACGTTAAAACAAGTAACAAAAATAATGGTCCCCGATCGCTATTGGAGCTGTGCTGGGCCATCCAGTCTTGCCGCTGCGGCCTATCTACAACAAAACGCATTTGGCGTATCTAATTAATATGAATTTACAAAAGCGTTTAACTAACAGCAACAACACAAGGTGGTTGACCTCGTACCTGTTGAGTTTATTGTTTATTTTAATGATCGCCTCCTTAACTATAGGCGATTTAAATATAAGTATTATCAGTACTTTAAAGGATATACTTAATGATAAATCGACATTGAATTCCATTATATTCGAAGAGATTCGCCTGCCCAGAACCTTATTGGCGGTGTTAATTGGAGCGTCCCTGGGTCTGTCTGGGGCGGCATTACAAGGTATGGTTCGCAACCCATTAGCTGAGCCGGGAGTTATTGGCGTTTCAACGAGCGCGGCATTAGGCGCGGTGATTGTTTTTTATTTTGGTCTGGCGGCGACTTTCCCGATGGCCTTACCCTTAGGTGGTATTACAGGTGCTTTGTTAGCGGTTATTTTCCTTTACCTCTTAACGCGTAGAAACAATAGTATGTTGAGCCTGATATTAGCCGGTGTGGCGGTCAGTAGTCTCGCTGCTGCCTTAACAGCATTGGCGCTGAACTTATCGCCAAATCCTTATGCATCGCTTGAGATATTCTTTTGGTTAATGGGCTCCTTGGCGGACAGAAGTTTTTCACACGTCTGGTTGATACTGTTACCAACTTTAATAGGCTGGTGGTTGATGCTAGGTACGCGACGTGATTTAGACGTCTTATCGCTCGGTGAAGATAGCGCCCAATCGTTAGGCGTACAGCTACAAAGCCTGAATAAACGAATCATATTGGGCGTGGCGTTAGCCGTTGGTTCTGCAGTTTCCGTCAGCGGAGGTATCGGTTTTGTTGGTTTGGTCGTGCCGCATTTATTACGCCCTTACGTCGGCTATCAACCGGGGCGCTTACTCGTCAGTAGCGCCCTCGGTGGCGCCGTATTGCTATTAGCAGCAGATATCACTGTTCGCTTATTGCCTACTCAGCAAGAACTAAAGATTGGAGTTTTAACCGCATTACTGGGCGCCCCCTTCTTCTTACACCTGATCTTAAAATCTAAGCGGGAGTGGACATCATGAGCCTACTCGCTCGCAATATATGCGTTAATTTATCAGCCAAGGCTATATTAAAAAATATTAACGTCGATTTCCCCGAAGGTAAGCTGGTCGGTCTAATTGGCCCAAATGGCGCGGGTAAGTCAACGCTGATGCGTGTTTTAGCTGGCTTACAAACATTGGAGTCTGGTGAAATTCGCTTGAACGACTGCCATCTTGAACAGTTCTCACGGCTTGAGTTAGCAAAAAAAATAACCTATTTGCCGCAATTAGGCGAATGCCACTGGCCGCTCACGGTTGAGCGCGTCGTTATGCTGGGGCGGCATCCACATAGTGACAGTCACCGGCTAGATCCCAATAGTATAAAAGCGGTTCAGCAAGCCATTGAAGAGGTAGATATTCATCACCTTGTTGGGCGCTCAGTGAATGAGTTATCGGGTGGTGAGCGTGCTCGTGTGATGCTAGCTCGCGCCTTGGCGACGCAAAGTGATGTTTTATTGGCCGATGAACCCATCGTATCGCTCGATCCACGGCATCAAATTGAAGTAATGGCCTTGCTTCAAGAGCTAGCGCATAAAGGCAAAACCGTGATTGTCGTGTTACACGAGCTGCATTTAGCGATGCGTTATTGCGATAGTCTGGTGTTATTAGATAACGGTGAAAAAGTATCAGAAGGCAAACCCTCCAGCGTGCTTACACAGAAAAATTTACATGATGTGTATGGTGTAGATGCCCTTTTTGGAGAGCATCAGGGTGAAAACTGGTTACTTCCCTGGCGCAATAAAAAAGAGGAAAAGGGCTAAGCCTTTTCCTCTTCAGGTTTGCCGCTGTATGCTAAGAGTTAGTTAGCAGCAGGCTGATAATTTAACGAGAAAAACACGTTAGTACCATCCGTGTTGTAACCCGCTACCGTCTCATATTCTTCGTTAAATAAGTTAGACACTTTTACTTGAGCCGTTAAATCTTTGTTAATTCTATATGCACCGACTATATCTACCGTTGTAAACCCTGCCAGTCGCCTAGTATTAGCAGAATCGTCGAAACGGCGACCAGAAATAAATACTTTGCTGGCCAAGTTGAAATGACCGAAGGACTTATTCGCATTGAACGTAACCGTTTGTTCGGCGCGTCGAGCTAGTACCTTGCCATCATTTACACCACCACTTTTATTCTCTGGGTCCATCAAAGATATCTGTCCATCCATATTGATACCCGAAAATTGTGTTGCCGCTTGTAGTTCAAGACCCTTAATAAGCGCTTCTGATATGTTTTGTGGAACCCAGAAAGTATCTAACGCAATCAGGTCTTTAATTTCTGTACGATAGATATTGGCTGACCATTTTATACCACTATGTTGTCCCCTAAGGCCTAGTTCATATGATTGGCTGCGTTCAGGATCTAAATTAGAATTACCATATCCATAGGGGTAATATAGATCTATTAATGCAGGTGCAACAAACGCTGTTCCAAATGAGGCATTTAAACGAAGTTTCTCTGTTAACGCCGTCCCCCAGGCCATATTGCCCGTAGTCTGGCTGCCGAACTGCTCATCATCTTCTGACCTAATAGCTAATTGATAGTTATGTGCATCATACGCACCTAATAACTGAGCAAATAAAGCATTACTGTGGCGCTCTTTTTCAGCAAACCCTGTGGACTCTGAGATTTTGTCATCTTCATACTCATACCCTATTGATAACAAGTGTTCGTCATCTAACTGAATGTCGTTTTGGATATTAAAATGGTCCTGCTGGTTATCAGCGAAGCTGACATTAACACCATTTTTATTATTGGCTGCTTCAAGACGGCCTTGACTTAGATTCGTTGTTATAAGCCATTTATCAGTAACTTCGGTACTTAGTTTTGCACCAAAGGTATGTTGTAGAAAGTCCGTTTGATTGCCTGAATAAATTGAACCATCAAATTCTGACTCTCCTTCACTATACAAGCTGAAAAACTCTATTTCAGACTTATTGTCAAAGCGATGACCTAACCTGATAGATGCATTGGTATTGCGATAAGCATCCTGATCAGGTTCCGTTGTAAAACACCCTATAAATAATACGCCGCTTCGTCCATCACAGGAATTGTAACCATTTGTTTCAGTATACCCACCACTTAGGCTGTACCAATTTGATGTATCACCTCCGGATAAGCCAAAAGACGTTTCCTTCGTGTCATGCGTACCAAAACCAACTGATAAATAAGGTATCGTTTCACCCGCTCCTTTTTTGGTAAATATCTGAATCGTTCCACCGATAGAGCCAGACCCATATAAACTAGATTGAGGGCCGCGAACTAGTTCAATACGCTCAATTAGATGCATTGGAATGTGTTCCATTTGAGGAGCGCCGAAGGCATTAGTCGCTAATTTTGCACCATTCAACAAAATTTGTGTATGGTTGGATTCACTCCCTCTCAGAAAGATGGACGTTTGTTTACCAAGACCGCCAGCATTTCCAATAACAACACCAGGGAGGCTATTAAGAGCTTCGGACACGGTTTTATATTGGTATGTTTCAATATCTAGTTTAGTAATAATAGAGACTGAAGCCAATGTTGCATCAGCAGTCTGCGCCGTACGGGTTGCCGTAACAATCATTTCGTCATCATTAGCAAATACAATTTGGTGCGTCAATGCTGCAGCAATACCCGCGGCTAATAAAGTTTTTTTCATGAAATTTCCTCGTTATAAGGCGCGACCCCGCGCCAATTAAAATGACGCCACGAGAGGAAAACGATGCAGTTGAAAAATAGAAAAGAATCAACGACAGCCCTGTTGCCCACCCGCAACGTACCGGTTTGCTACTGGCAGGTCTCCGGGCTCATAAGTGATTAACTGGGCGTTAATCGATGTATCGCCTTCCCATGTTTTGACACAGTGGCTGTTGATACACTTTCGCTTATATACCGTTGCGGGGGCAGCGTCGGGATTAGTTTGCGCTTACACATAACTTAACCGACTTCCCATTTCATCGAGATGTTACACTCGAAACCAAAAGCGGGCGAATTATCGTTGATTTAGATAACACTAGTCAAGCGACTAAAAACGCTTAATAATACATAAAAAATAGAATCGTTATGAATATCGACAATATTAGCGTTTTACTCGTAGATGACCACGAACTTGTTCGTAGTGGGATTCAGTATCTTTTAGATGCTGCCCCCGATATCGATGTGGTTGCTGCTGCCTCAAGCGGCGAAGAAGCCATTCAACTGGCCGAGCAGCTGAAACCCAACGTAATTCTAATGGACTTAAATATGCCCGGCATAGGTGGTTCTGAGGCCATCAAGCGCATATTAAGAAAAACACCTTCAGCTAAAATAATTGCACTAAGCGTATACGACGATGGGCCAATTCCGCATCAGGCACTAAAATTGGGCGCTCGTGGTTATATAAACAAAGGTTGCCCGGTTGACGAAATGATTAAAGCTATTGTTGCGGTCTTTAAAGGTAAAAATTACCTATCATCCGATGTAGCCACTAATTTAATCTTTAGTGCGCAAGAAACCGAAAAAAATGCTTTTAGCCAATTGAGTTCTCGTGAATTACAAATAGCTATAAAAATAGTCGATGGACATAAAATTTCTGATATTGCCACCGCCTTATCAATCAGTCCAAAAACAGTTAATACACATCGTTACAGAGTTCATGAGAAATTAGGTATCAGCAATGATATCGAACTAGTAAAACTGGCTGTTGAACATGGCTTACTAGGAAATTTATAATTTTTTGGAATTTGCGCTCGTCTTCGACCCAATCATAGGGTAAAATTCGCGCTCACATGAAGTAGCCCAACTTGATTGCCTGGGTGGTGAAATTGGTAGACACAAGGGACTTAAAATCCCTCGACTTAACGGTCGTGCCGGTTCGATTCCGGCCTCAGGCACCATTGGATAACAAAGACTTAGTTCGTTTCGGACTAGGTCTTTTTTATTGCCATTTTTCTCTGGTGTAACTCAGGTGTAACTTCTAAATCAAACCATACCTAGTTTTTTAACCCAAAAAACTGGCTGAGCAATGAACTTAGTTTTAATCAATGACGCCATTACTGTTAATCATTGCGTCACTGGTTCGAATCCAGTCGGAGGAAGAGCCAAATATTGAAGCCTTAGCATCGGGAGACGCTAGGGCTTTTTTATTGGGGCTACTCAGGGGCTTTCAAACTGCCTTTCTCACCTTAAATTGCGTCTACTCCAAATAACGGTTAACTTTTAACAGTCGCTAATATTGGGTATGCCGCCTTATAGAAGGAGTCTAATTCCTTAATAAACCATTCTATTCGCTGTGCATCTGCTTCATCCGATGAGGTCCAAGGCAACAATCCATTATTTACTTCTTTTGGCATATCGTACTTAATGCGACTAGCTTTCTTACCTTCTAGCCTTTCCCATACAATTTCACCGTGAAAAGCTGATTCAAGCTCATCCTTACGTTGATACATAGCATCGAACAGAGACTTATCTTCATCTCTGCCAAAGTACAATTCAACTCGGTGGGCATAACGCCCAATCACCATTGCAAACCTACCGTTACCTTTTCGAAATCCGAAATCATAATAGAAATTAGGCGTTACATTATCTACGTAATTTAACCCTTTGTTTTGCATCTCTTCTTTCAACGCACGCCAGAATTTTAACAAATGCGCTTCAGATTGAAGAACAGCTTTACTCTTACCCTTCTCTTCTTTTTGCTTTTCTTTTGCATCAATCATAAATTGCTGCGTTTCAGGTAGAGGGATAATTTGCTCTATTTGTAGTAATACTTCGTTATCCATCTTGTATGGACTGGCTCTAAAACATTTAATATTAATATCGTGTTCAAGTAACCATAGCACTGTAGAAGTCACTTCTTTCCGATAATGGTTAGCGACAAAGATAATGCTCTGATCATGTCGATTAAGTAGCAACTCATCTTCTTGTTCAACCCCAATAAACTCCATTATATTGGCTTTAGCATTTTCACCAGATGCGTACTTGTTGAGATAGTCCTGATAAATTTTTATAACTTGAGAAGTGGACAACGTAGAACAGTACGACGTGTACTTCAGCGCCTGCCAAACAACGTCACGCCCTGTATCATCTAGCTTATTTTCAATAATAACCAAGTCACCTTGCTTATTTAATGCTAAAAGGTCTAGTCGCTCATTTGTATCATTAAAGCCATCAAACTCCTTTTGAATAATTAACAGCTCATCAGGCTCACCCAGCACATCGGGATTCTTAGCAATCCATTCCTGTAAGTGCTCTCGCTCTCTAAATCCCAAATCACTGAAAGTGCTCTCTTCTATCCGAGAGATATTATTAATGTCCTTATTAATACGATACATAATGCCGTCCCTTGTTGTCTAAACGTGTGTTACTGGGGCTTTTTTATTGGGTTAGGAATAAGTGTATTGAAGTATAGCTTAATGTAGCGCTAGTTAGATGGCACCCATCATGGAACACTCCAGCTTTCACTCAACGCTTCCGCTTGTTTCAAACACAACTCTATCGCTTCATCAGCTTTATCGGGTGGGTACTTCCAACGCCTAAGCGCTCGACGTACCAAATTACGTAACTTAGCTCTGACACTGTCACGCACTTGCCAATCGACCGTTGTGCTTTTACGCAGTTGCTCCGTCACGTATTTAGCTAATTCTTTTAAGTTGTTATCGCCCAACTCCTTTACCGCGGATTCATTTTGGATAAGCGCACGATAGAAAGCAATTTCATCAACATTAAGCCCCAGCTTTTCTGCTTGCTCCGCATCTTCAGCCATGTCATTAGCCATCTTAATAAGCTCTTCGATGACTTGAGCCGTTTCTATGGCGCGGTTATGGTATTTACGCAACGTTTCCAAAATACGATCCGAATATTTCTTTTCCGATACAACATCGGTTTTAATTCGCGCTTTCACTTCGTCTCTTAGCAACTTTTCAAGTAGTTCTACGGCTAAGTTTTTTTGCGGTAAGTTTTTAACGTCTTCCAGGAATTCGGGCGATAACAGCCCTATATTAGGCTTGTCCAACCCCACCATATCGAACACATCAGAAACGCCGTCAGCGACAATCGCATTATCAATAATTTGCTTTAACGCCGAGTTTTTTCTTTCATCCGTCAGTTTCTTATCCACACTGGTGAATTTTGTAATCGCCGCTTTAACCGCTGAGAAAAAGGCAATCTCCTTTTTCAAACTTTCCGCTTCATCCATCGTGCCCGATAAGGTAAACGCCTTACTGATAGCGGCCATCACATCTAAAAAACGTTTTTTACCGTCATTTAGTCCAAGAATATGATTCATTACACCCGGCAATAACTGCAAAGCATGAGTCTCATACTTACTGTAATCAAACCCATGCAACAATCCTCTCGCTATATCCATCTTTTCCAGCAAAATAGCAAAAGCTTCACGTGTATCCAGGGTAGGTGTTCCCTTGCCTTTTGAATCGGTATAGGTTTTCAATGCATGCTTTAATTCATTCGCAATACCGATGTAATCAACCACCAAACCGCCTGGTTTGTCTTTAAACACACGATTAACCCTGGCGATAGCCTGCATTAAGTTATGCCCCTTCATGGGCTTGTCGACGTACATGGTGTGGCAGTTTGGGGCATCAAAACCCGTTAGCCACATGTCACGCACAATCACTAACTGCAAAGGGTCATCAGTTTTTTTAAACCGTTTTTCAAACAACTTTTTGGTTTCTTTGTTGTAGATATGCGGCTGCAATTTTTCCTTATCTGATGCAGACCCCGTCATCACCACCTTAATGACGCCTTTATTAGTATCTGTATTATGCCAATCGGGCCTAAGCGCAACGATGGCGTTATACATGTCCACACAAATCTCGCGGCTCATGCACACAATCATAGCCTTGCCCTGCATCGTCGAAGTACGTACTTCAAAATGAGCAACCAAATCTTTAGCCACTTGCTGTATTCGCGGTTCGCTGCCCACTAATTTTTCTAATGCGGCCCACTTTGATTTAGTGCTCTCGCGAGAGGCCAAATCTTCTTCGTCCTCAATCACTTCATCAACTTCATCATTAAGAAGCTCAAGCTCAGCCTGATTAATATCTAATTTTGCCAGGCGAGATTCATAATAAATCGGCACCGTAGATCCATCGTCCACCGCGTCTTGAATATCGTAAATCGACACGTAATCGCCAAACACCGCACGTGTATCTTTATCCTCAGCTGAAATAGGCGTACCTGTAAAACCAATAAACGAGGCTCTAGGTAAGGCATCACGCAGATGCTTTGAATAACCAAAGGTATATTTAGATTTCTCTACGCCATCTTTGTCGGTGTATTTCACCAACTTGGCTTTATCACCATAATGGCTGCGGTGCGCCTCATCACTGATCACCACGATATTATGGCGTTCGCTCAAAACAGGGTGGTTTGATTCTTCGCCCAATAAAGCAAACTTCTGAACCGTCGTAAAGATAATTCCTCCGGATTGCCTAGACGCCAATATTTCGCGCAAATCATCGCGGTCACCCGCTTGTATCGGTGTTTGTTTTAGCGCATCGCTCGCCATACCAAAAGTATTAAACAACTGTCCATCCAAATCATTTCTATCGGTCACCACCACAATGGTTGGATTATTCATTTCTGGCTGCGCTAACAACTTAGCGGCATAACACACCATTGAAATAGATTTACCCGACCCTTGCGTATGCCATACCACGCCCGCCTTTCCCGAACCCGATTCAACCCTATCGGCATAATTAGCCCGAGGCTCCATTACACCTTGTTTTTGCGTAGCTATCACGGTTGCCTTAACGGCTTCACGTACCGCGTGGAATTGGTGGTATCCGGCAATTTTCTTAATCGTGTTGTCACCGTCTTGCTCAAACAACACAAAAAAACGAATGTAATCGAGTAACAGTTCCGGCTTAAAAAAACCTTTAACTAATGTTTCAAGTCGGTATTCAAACAGCGGCTTATCATCTTCATTAGCCACTGTTCGCCATGGCATAAAACGTTCTTTACTCGCCGTCAGTGCGCCAACACGCGCATTTAACCCATCACTGATAACTAAGGCCTCGTTAAATACAAACAAGTCCGAGACTTCGTCTTTATAAGTTTGCAGTTGCTGGTAGGCCGACCAAATATCGGCGCTACTATCGGCTGGGTTTTTAAGCTCAATCACAGCCAATGGTAGGCCATTGATAAATACAATTATATCGGGGCGGCGGTTCACCTTAGTGCCCTTCAGGGTATATTGATTCACCACCAAAAACTGATTGTTAGACGCAGTTGTAAAATCAACTAACTGAACATAATCAGTTTTAGATTCGTTACCTTCTTTAAACTCAACCTTTACCCCTTCCAACAAAAACTGGTGAAACGCTTTATTACTTTTAATCAATATCGGCGTTTCAGGTGTAGCAATTTGCTGAGATACCATTTCTAAAACAGAAACGGGTATATGTGGGTTTATTTTTTGCAGTTGCGTTAATAGCCGCACAAATAAAACTATTTGTCCGTAATCGGTGCGCTCTGGGTTCTCACCGTCAGGGGCAATATCGTAGCCACAGACATAGTCGTAACCAATGTATTTAAACCAGTCGAGGCAGAGTTGTTCTAGTTGGTCTTCCGTAATCATTCTTTTAAGTGCCTATTGTGTACTTAGTTATCCATTTTTATATTGACAAAACAAAGCAAAGTGCTATATTTCAAAACAATATGCCCGGCGCCTCTTCACTTTTGTGTACGCGTCGGTTCTCATTTCTGCTCCCACAACGCCCACTCACCCCGCTTTTCTATTAAGCCAAAGTCAGCAAGGCTAACAGCCCCAGACTCAATTCTTGGAAACTCATCTAGTAAAGTAGAAAACCGAGACGACCAATTCGAGTTAGGGCAAATAACATCTAATAACCTTTTCATTAAACAAAAGTAAAAATAAGGGCGAGCATTATTTAACTGTTTCCAGAATTTATCATCTTGTATATCAGCCGACCGTTCTAAAACGTTGATATTCCATAAACGGCTATGATGAGCCGCAACATTACGAATAAAGTTCAATCCCCTTAACCAACTAGCAAACGCCTTACCATTTTTAGCCCCATATTTAGAGGCAATAATTTCCTTATGTTCATGCTTCAAGCCTGCAAAAACCTTAGATAACAAACCAAAATCCCATATCTCAATCGCAACCCAAATGGGCAGTTTTCCATACTTATCCATGTAGTGTTTCACAAACGGTTCACGACGAGCACGTTGAACAAGCGAATGGTATTTTTCTAGCCAATCCTGATGAGCAGGCTGCTTCCCATTTTTCTTCACTTTCGTAAAATTTCCATGAAATACCTCAGCATTTTCATGAGCATACGCATCTTGCTTGCCTAATAAATAAGCAATATCAACTCGAACTGCTAACTCAATCCGCTCAAGTGCATCTAGTGCCAACAATCGTAGTTTTTTATCAAACACATACAGGTCAACACCATCCTTAAAATGGCTCCCATGTTGAAACGTATCAAGGCGCCTGTCACTCGATTCAGCAGTATTATCTATCCCGGGTTTAAGCTCCCTAAATGAGTACCAATAGCCACTTAAACGGTAATAACCAATACGCTCAAGGTAATCCAACGCTGCCGCTTCATTATCAACAACAAGCCCACGGCTTTTTAAAGTATCCAGCTGATCTTCAAATGAAATCCATTTCTTGTTTTTCTTCATGCTGTTCTATCAAATCCCTTTATTCGCTGTGCAACTACCTTAGTTGCTGGTTAACTTCTGCTAACGGTGCTTTTAAAGCTGATTCTAAATTCAATATATGAACATTCATCCACTCAATGATTTCTTGCCAATTATCCATGTTATAGCCATCAAAATCTTTTTTATACTGAATCCGTGACGTTTTTTTAGTATCTAATCTTAACCATTCAAGTTCATCGCCAAATGCCGATTAAATAAAACTACTTGTCAGTAAACGGTGCGCTCTGGGCTATCCCCATACCCCAGGGCACCTTCTCTGGCTTCGCCATTCACCTTGTCAGGGGCAATATCGTAACCACAGATATGTCGTACCCGATTGATTTAAACCAGTCGAGGCAGAGGTGTTCTAGTTGGTCTTCTGTAATCACTATAACTAACCTATTATTTTTATTACATATTAAATAAACCTGGCAATACATTCTATAAATCAATTACTTTATAAGTATACATATTACGTATATCTGTTAAACTTAACTCAGTTCTCTACCAGTGGTAGTAGAATCTATAAAGGCTTAACCGCTGAGCCCGCCTGGCGAATCAGCGGTTTTTTTATGCCTAATTTTTATCCCCAAATTGGATTCTGCCGTATCAATCTAATCGACCTACCGATCGCTAAAAATGCAGTGACAAAATCAGCTTTATTGCCTCTGATGCGAATAATAACCACATAATTTCCAACAACTATTGCAACACGTCTGTCTTTTGCCGGTTGTTTTTTCTTATTATCCCAACCTTCACGTAACTCAGCAGTGTTATCTTGTAAAGCAGCTTTTATCCAATCTACACGTTCAGCTCTTTGTGGTGAAAACGTATCATCTTTTGAAACGACCGATTCAAAAAAACAATGATCAAACATATCTTTCCTGAAGCGAACTTGAATACCATCAAAAGTCTGTATCGTGTCACGACAGTAAACCTGTTCAAAATGTTGTCGATACTCCAATTCTGTCTGATAGTGAACCAGCGCTGGATAAGGCAAACTACCAGCCTCCAGTCAGATCAATTACAAACACATTAAACTTGTTTTCAGTACGGTATGTCGCCTTAATTTGACCACCTAAAGCTTGTTCAAAATGTGTCACCAACTCCCATTTAGCACTACCTGCTTTTAATTTATTATTAAGTTGAGCAGCAGCGATACCTGTCAACACATCAGCAGCCTGAATAAGCACCGATTCTTTAGAACGCGTAGCTTGTACATTAACAATATCTGAAGTTAGGTTTGAATAAGATAAACATCGCGCAAGTTCTGATAGTCTGTTACCAACACGATTACTTTTAAAATCACAAAAAATTGAATACTCATTAAAATCTAATATCCAGTGATGCAGCATTTGGTAATAAAATTTATAAAAACCTAATTCCTGATCGCTTTCATGAAAGCGCAGAAGATCAACTTTTTCATGTTCAACTGCAATACAACGGAATCGTAACTCATCACCTTGCGCAATAAACCAGTCAGCCAGATCACGGTAGAAATCCAAACGAGAAGGTGAAACCTTTTGCCATTTAAATTCACCTCCAATTTTATGTTTATCACGTAAAGCGTGAATATCCTGTTTAAACCGAGCTCGACTTTCAGATGAAAGCCATAAACCACCAATCACCATATATTCGGCAGTAGGTTTATTTGAACATAAAAGATCAGGACGGCTTTCATCACAATAGACTTCAAACTTCATGACTTATTCCACATCCTTTTCATTCTCTATCAACATAGAAATTATCGAATCAATAGCTGTATCCCTCTCAACAGCAGGATAGCCATATTTACGTAATGCAATTCTTATCATTGAACGGATCTTCGCAATTGCTGATTCTCTTTTATACCAATCAACGACTTTATATTTAACAAGCTCCTTCGATAAATGCTCTGCTATTAACTGAATTCTTCCAGGTTCTACTTGCTTCTCGCCATGTTGTTCCAATATTTGTGCGATAGTGACCACTTCATCATTAGCAGGCACATAAACCATTTCCGCTTCTGGTTTTAAACTAATAGAAATATTACCTACGATCTCTGCACGAACTGCCGAACGTCCAATCTCATATTCTCTCCATTCTTCAGCCACCATCAAATTACTGTATTGAGACGCGCCAATTAGATCAGGGAATAAGCTCGCGTGATGAACATTCATACGTCGAAGGTGACGCATACATCCTTCACGGTCTTCATTCTTAATATAAACTTTACAAATATAACGCGCAATTATGCCTGGTTGTTCATCTTCTGATGCATTTCGAAGCGCGTCATCCTCAAAATCTTCGTTAGACAAAGTATCTGCCAACTTATTTTCGATTGTGGAGTTATACGGTGAAAATGTAAAAAGACCGGCTTGGTTAACCAATCGACCATGATCATCCTTTTTGGGCTCAAAAATTCGGATATCTGGACATAACTCATCATCAGCAACAAAGGTTTTATTTAGTACATACATTGCCCTATAATGATTTTCTTTTTCTTCTTCCGAGTCTTCCTTGGAAAAAGCAAAAAACAATGCAACATAGGGCGAATAGGTCCAGTCTAATAGTGGAGTCATCAAACCATGATGTTGCCCTACAGACCAAAGTTCATCTTCTTCGCCCTCTATTACAAGTGAGTTATCAGAAAGCCTGCCTCTAACCGCTCGTTTGAAATGCTCCAGCTGACTGTCAGCCAATGGCTCATCAATAATGCCGGATTCCGGTATTCTGGCAAGTGTTGGCAACATTTCCCAGTCATAACGACGATGACCACGAAATACGAGTTGTGTTTTTGGGCGATTAAAAAACTCACTCTCCAATAATTCTGTAAAATCTTTCCAATGCTCAAGACGTGTTACAGGGATACGGCCATTCACTTCGTCAGCCAAGATATCAAAAATTGGATTAGAATTTGACCATAAGGGTATTTTTTCGAAGTCGTAATTATCCATAATTTATTTATGCTGCATTATTTATTTCTAATTCGCCAGAAAGAAGCTTTGGCAGTAATGCATCTCTTATCTCTGAAATATTATCTTGCTCACTATCAAGATTTGATTGCTGTTCCATTATTGGTAATACAAGATCAGAAAATGCTTTTTGAATCGATATTGAACCACTGCAGATTTTCTGATTACCAAAGTCGCCCTTTCGGAAAAACTCACGCGCACTTCCAGAAGCCAGTCCCATAGATCGTTCAACTATTGAATCCAGCACATGCTTAACAAAAACTTGTTTTATATAAGAGTCTGATTTCGACCTAAAACACCACATATTTTGATTGCGTAGTGCTGGCAATAACTGGGGATATATCAAACCTCGATTTCCTATACTGGCGCCTACCATAATTAGATGGTAATCATATGGCTCGCAAATGAATTTTTTATGCGATGTTAAAAATTCGACAGGCAAAAACACATCGTCATTAAGCCGCTTAACTATTCTATCCGCATTGAAATTTTTTGTTCGTAATACAAAAGTCCCTTGACCTGAATAATCCTTACTCTTAAATGCAAATCCATTTAAAATATCTATGTGCTCGTTAATTGATACAACATCCCATCCCTCAGGTATTTCACCCAACTCAGATTCAACTAATGCATCGGGGAATAAGGCGGCGGTGGTTTTGAGTTGTTGCAGGGTCGCTCTCAGCGTCGTGCCTCCCGCGACATTAGCACTTCCGTGTGCGTCAGCTTCTTTTATTAAATCTTTAAGCTGTTCTTCTGTTTTTCCGCTTATGGCGCACATGGCGGCGAGTTCGGGGTTTTGGCCGTTTTGTTTGGCTGCTATTTTGGCTTTGACGGGTTCGAAGTCGACAAACCAGCTTTTAAATATGGCCTGGGCGATTTGCTCGAGGGTTTGGTTGGTTTGGCGGTTGAGTTCGATTTTGTCATCGAGGTCGCCAATAATTTCCGCTATTTTGTCTTCAATATCAGAATCAAACCTCGGAATATCTAAATTATTAATTGCCTTTAAACTAAGAGTTTTCTGAGTTGAGCCTACTACTGAAAATTCAATTTGGTTCTTTACGTATGGAGAATTCAGTGCTAGATATAAATAACGTGGGTTTATCTTAGGAACAATTACTGAGGTATTTTGTCCCAGGCAAAAATCCGTATCGTCAACGATTGCTGTTATTCCATAGCTTCCAACTCTCGTAATAATTATATCTTCATGCTTTGGAGTATAGCGTCGGGAAAATTCCGCAAACACCTCATCATCAACTTTAAATGTTTTACTTAAATCCAGACGACCATACTTAACGTCTGTACAACGAACCATTGGTCTACCGACATCAGCGTACTTTGGAGTTTTATGAAGCGAGTCTATAACATCTGCAACTTCACTGAGTTTGCTGAATTCAGACATCGTAACCCAACCCCGCAAAATTCTTTTTAATCTCCCCTTCTAACTTATCGCTTTCTTCAAACTGTGTTTTTAGTTGTGTGGTGAGTCGTGCCATTTTTTCTGCGAAGGGTTCGCCATCATCAATTTCATCGGCTGCGCCGACATACCGTCCGGGAGTGAGTACGTAGTCGTGTTTTTTAATACCTTCTAAATTCATGCTAGCGCAAAATCCTGCTTCGTCCTCATAACCGTCACCTGTTTGCCAGTTATGAAATAGCTCGGTGACTTTGTTTAAATCATCCTGTGTGAAGTCGCGCAGTACGCGGTCTTTCATGTAGCCAAGGTTGCGGGCATCGATAAATAATATTTCACCGCTGCGGTCGCGGAGTTTTTTGCCACTGGCTGAAGTCCGTTGTTTTTTATTTTTGGTTAAAAACCAGATACAGGCGGGAATTTGGGTGTTAGTGAACAGTTGGCCGGGTAAGGCGACCATGCATTCAATCAGATCATTTTCTATCAGCGACTTGCGGATTTCGCCTTCACCTTTGGTATTGGTACTCATGGAGCCATTGGCTAACAACAGACCCATGCTGCCATTGGGTGCCAGGTGGTAGAGCATGTGTTGCAACCAGGCGAAGTTGGCATTGCCGGTGGGTGGCTTGCCGTATTGCCAGCGTGGGTCGTTATCGTCTACGCCGGTATCCCACTCTTTCATATTAAACGGTGGGTTGGCCATAACAAAGTCGGCGCGCAGGTCGGGGTGTTGGTCGTTGGTGTAGGTGTTGGCGGGTTCTTTACCAAAGTTAAAGTCGATACCGCGTATCACCATGTTCATGGCGGCTAGTTGCCAGGTGGTGTGATTGGCTTCCTGCCCGTAGATAGAAATATCACCAATGCGGCCTTGATGCTCAGATATAAAGTGTTCTGACTGCACAAAGAAACCACCGGAGCCCATGGCGGGGTCGTAAACGCGACCTTTAAAGGGTTCGAGCATTTGCACGATAAGGCTGACGATGGATTTAGGCGTGTAGAACTGCCCGCCCTTTTTACCTTCGGCCAGGGCAAACTGACCGAGGAAGTATTCATACACATGGCCGAGGATGTCTTTGCTGCTGAGGCTATTATGGACAAAGGGGATGGTGGCGATAAGATCAATCAGCTCGCCGAGTTTGGCTTGGTCGATTTGTAACTGGGTGTAGCGTTTGTTGAGCACGCCTTTGAGTTTGGGATTGTCGTGCTCGATGGCTTCGAGGGCGTTATCGATAAGTTGACCGACGGAGCGGATTTTCTTTTTAGTACTACCCTCGCCGACTTCTATTTCACCAGTGATAACGACCTTGTTCTGGTTTTGCAGGAACTCCCAGCGTGCGACTTTAGGCACCCAGAAGACATTCGCTTCGGTGTAGTAGTCGCGTTCTTCCAACTCGGTGTTAATTTCTTGCTGGTATTGTCCGCTCTGTTCGCCGCCAAAGTCGGCAGGGTCTAGATAGTACTCGTTATCTGGGTCTTTAAATTGGGCTGTTAACTCAACCCGACGAATACCGAAGGAATCTGATACGTATTTTAAAAATACCAAGCCTAGCGCAACGTGTTTGTATTGCGAGGCATCAAGTGAAGGTAGAAGTTTGTTGGCGCTGGTCCAGAGTTTCTTTTCTAATTCGTTTAAGAATTGTTGTTCTTCGTTACTGGTCATTTAGTCATTCCGTTTGATTTTAGAATTATGACCTTATTTAATCACGTATTCATGACGCACCCTATTATTACTCAACGAGAGCCTGCCAATAAGCCACACTTGAATGGTGTTTTACCTATTACCCAGCTTCAAGAGAGCTTTATAAACATAGAATTACGGAGATTATTCGATGAGCCTGAGCAAACCCCGTCATTCATTAATAAACTAGAGCATTGGGTCACTGGTTCGAGTCCAGTCGGAGGAGCCAAATATCAAAGCCACCTAATTAGAGGCGCTATTATTGCCTCAGTCACATATAGCTAAAGTGGGATAGGATCTCAGATAGAGCCTGATCCGGCTTGTTTCATAGCCCCAACCCTCTTTGCCCAGGCAACCACTTTTCAACAACTAACTGTATTCGGCCAATACCAAGGTTTTTCACCCACTTAGCACCAGCATCTATAGTCGCCCATGTCTTAATCGCTCCCTTAAGCGTAGTGGCTGTTACAGGCCCGTTCTGAGTGACTATATCAACGTGTATCGTCGCCCCGTCAGCAACAAGCATCACCTTTTTAACCGCACCTGCTTCAACAAGTGTTCTGATGGTTTTCTCATTCATCAGCTTCCCCAAACAAATTATGTTGCTGAGGTATTGAAATCCCTTCTTGTTCACAGTGTTTACGGATTAATAACTCAATCATATTAGCGACACTGCGATGGTCTCGATGGGCGGCCACCTTAACGGCTTCTTTAATAGCGGGGGCAACCCTAAGATTGAGCGTGGTTGTTTTCTTTGGGGGCATCAAAGCGTCTCATTGTTAGTGATTTACAATGTAACGCATATGTGTTTAAAATCAAAACTAGTTTCACTTAAACAAGGAAGAATTTCGTGGATAAAACAAGAGAGCCATTAGAAGTAACCGGGGAAATCAAAATGACCGAGGAAGAGAAACGGGTATTTCTAGTGACTCGACTCGCGGACAGGATAAGGAACCTGGAATACCAGTTGAAAAACAAAGCGTTCCTAACGAAAGCGGAGATCGCGGACACAACCAAGAACCTGGAAGCGGACAGGGATTCAGCAATGCAGTTGATTCTGTGGAAAGCCAAGGAAATGGGCTACCCACCGATGAACGAATGGTCGGACACCAGGCCGATGACAAAAATAAACAAGATGGCAAGCGGCAGGCTGGCGGGGACGGACTTCTTTCAGGAAGTTCTGTTCAAGATAATTATGAGCTAAGACAAAAAGCGTCGCTGACCCATTAGGTGAGAGCAAAAGCATATATAACCTATACTTGTCAACAACGCCCGAAAACTGAGCCACTCCATCAACTGAAAAGTGAGCCACTGTATTTTATTTTATGGGGCTGATTAAGCCCGCCTGTAGGACAGATAGTTTGCATAATCGGTATCTACCAAGGTTCCATCCAAGTCGCAGAAAACGATAACACTAGGGGGAATCTCAATAACAGTTCCATCATCGGATTGAATCTTGTTAATCATTGCACATAGTCTTTTTAGGCATAACGTCTCGCATCAGCGCCAGCTCGCCGTAATCTGGCTGCATGCGATTGTTATGTGGCATTGTATCCTTTGGGTTTGATGCCTGTTTTCCCCAATACAGATAGCCTTATCAAAATGTTTTCAGCGATTTCCACCAATTCTTCTTTTGTAAAATCCATCTTTTCCAGGCGGCTTAAGTCAAATTCCTTGATCGTAAATAGATTATCTTGAGACCAATGCAGTGCATCTAATGTCGAGATAGACTGAACATCGTCAAAAATAAGTTGGGCTTTCCCTCCAGAGAGGTTTCTAAGTGTTGCGAGGACACCGGTAGAACCTCTATCAGAGTCATCGGGTTGGTTCGAGATATTCATTTTGTACTCCTGCCACATAACGTTTAGGTTAAGACGCACGCGCCTTTTGCGCGACGCACTTGAAGCATTTGTTAGGTGCTTGCATAAATATAATGTTTAGCGCTAATTAACTTGTCCCTTTCGCTGATAGCCTTCTTAAAATATCACCTATGTAACTAGCCTGTTCATCATCAACGTCATCCCAATTTTCTGAGTCTTGAACCATATATTTAAGGTCAGCATCTAGGCTATTCATAGCATTGTCGGATGAATGAGATTCAAACTTTTTTTTCATGATTTTAAGAAATAGCTCTTCAATTTTAATTTCCCGACTTGCGGCACGTGCTTTCTTCCAAACACCAATTTTTTTGTACTTTGCTGACTCAAGTAAGACTAGTTGTTCACGCACCAGCCCAAACAAAAAACCATAATTATAAGCCTCTTTTCCTTGAATTTTTGACATTGAGTGAAGACTCCTGTTTTTCGAATTAAAGTTAAGTTCTTCAAATCTTGATTAAACACCTAACGACCAAGCTGTGCGGGGCGAACGAGCGCTTTGTTAGACGGATTTTGTAATGTAAATGCTAGTCCCATAATACCATCGTGCCACCAGGTTTCATTTGTAAGTCACACTTTGGGCAGCTTCTGTCCCAGACGATGGTTTGAGAACTGCATACATCACATGCGGGGGCAGGATTAGATTGATGCTCATGCTCGTCGGCAGTAGAATCCGATGAGAAGGATCAGACACGACGCCAACTTTGTAATCCCACGCAGGGCCAGTTATATAATTAAGCGAGGTAGATAAGCGATTAGTAGAAATATATCCTGCAGCACTCGCCATGATTAGCGTGGCGACCATCAAGACAAAACCTAAACTAATCTTTAGAGCCACACTGAATCTTGGGCGCATTTTTATTTCATTGGTATTGCCAGCCATGTTTTACCCCTATATTTAATTATTATGAGCATGACTTTATCGGCCGTCTTTTCGAATACTTGAATAGATAGTTCGGACTAACGTGAAAGTATTTGATTAAAAGCTGATCCGTTGACACGGGTGCAAATCGAGTGTGTATAAACACCTTCAACTAAACTATAAAATAGCTAGAGTTTCATATCTTAGAAGCACGATTTTACTCTGCAGCATTGAGGTGTTAAAGCTTGTACGGGCTCACACAATCTTTTTATTATAAGTGATTGTCAAACTTAGCTCGTTAAAGCGTATTGAGCATTATAAAACTGGGTTATTTGTTGATGCCAATCAGCTCAACATCAAAAATTAAACTCGAACCGGGTTTGATTTTTCCGGCTACTCTATTACCGTAAGCGAGTTTACTGGGGATAAAGAAGCGCGTTTTCTCACCGACCACCATCAGTTGCACGCCTTCTGTCCAGCCTGGAATAACCTGATTTAAACCAAAAGCAATCGGCTCACCTCGCTCAATCGAACTATCAAACACAGTGCCGTCTATCAAGGTTCCGTGATAATGAACTGTTACTTTATCGGTGCTTAAGGGGTGCTCCCTACCCGTACCTTCTTGAAGCACTTTATATTGCAAACCAGAAGGCGTCGTAATAACGCCTTCTTCAGATGCGTTTGCGAGTAAAAACTCCTCTCCAGCCTTTATATTTTCCGCTGCACCAGCACTTGAGTCAGCAGTAGAGAAATATTGCACTGCGTAAAAAATGGCAGCGATGATGGCGATAATAATTAGAATTTTCATAAGTAAGATTTGTTTATTTAATGACTACAAGTTTTGATGTTACTTTTTTAACGCCACTGACTGTTCGTGCCAGTTGCACTGCGCGTGAAGCTAAGGCTGAGCTTTTAACGTGCCCGTTTAAGGTAACAACGCCGCGATAGGTGTCCACATTAATATCAAAGGCATCTACCTGCTTATCTTTTATCAACGTCGCTTTGACACTGGCGGTAATTGAAATATCTTCTGATATAACTCCTATAGGTCGTTCATCGGTACCGACAGCATAGCCACCCGCTCCTGCGCCTCCAACCAGTAATGTCGTACAGCCAGTCATTTGCAATATACAAAAAAACATGATTACGCTGATTTTCTTGTTCATTTTGTTCTTCCTGTTAGATAATTCATTGGTTTAGTCGGCTTAACATTTAAGTACATATGCTATTGGTCTTTTTTGCTGAGTTTATTCAACTGCCTTAAATGTTTGAGCTTGTCCGAAATTTTTATTTCCAGACCTCTCTCAACCGGTTCATAGTACACCTGCCCTAATAATTCTTGCGGCAAGTAAGTTTCACCCGCAGCAAACCCATTCGGTTCGTCGTGTGCATAGCGGTAGCCTTTATGGTAACCCTCTTCTTTCATAAGTTTTGTCGGTGCGTTACGAAGGTGGTAAGGCACCTCAAGGCTACCGGTATTTTTAATAACTGCTCCTACCGTATTAAATGCCTTGTAAACGGCGTTACTTTTTGCCGCACACGCTAGATATGCGACCGCTTGCGCCAGGGCCAGTTCTCCCTCAGGACTACCCAGTTTTTCTTGAGTTTCCCAGGCATTAAGGGCAATTTGTAGTCCTCGTGGGTCTGCGTTGCCAATATCTTCAGACGCTATACGAACTATACGGCGCGCTACATATAGGGGATCGCAGCCGCCATCGAGCATTCTTTTAAGCCAGTAAATTGAAGCATCAGGGTCACTACCGCGAACAGATTTATGCAATGCAGAAATTTGGTTATAAAAATCTTCGCCATGATTATCGAATCGACGCAGGCCGTCTTTGATTACCTCTTCAACGGTCGATAACGAAATCGTTGTAGCCTCATTCGCTTGCGTGAGTTTGGCGCTGAGTTCTAAATAATTCAACAAACGTCTGGCGTCACTATCGGCCGAATTGAGTAATAACTGAATAGCTTCTTTTTCAATCGATAACTCGCCGCCGAAACCCTGGGTTTGATCATTTAGCGCATTAGCAAGGATCGCCTCTAAATCTTCTGTTTGCAACGGTTTTAATGTGTAAACCCTTGCTCTTGAAAGCAGCGCGTTATTGAGCGAGAAAGATGGGTTCTCGGTGGTTGCGCCAATAAAAGTAAAGGTACCCGCTTCCACGTGAGGTAAAAATGCGTCTTGTTGGGATTTATTGAAGCGGTGAACTTCGTCTACAAAAAGAATGGTGTTTTGCTGATTTTCAAGGCGATTTTTTTGCGCTTGCTCTACGACGTTGCGGATGTCTTTTACACCAGCTAAAACGGCTGATATTGAGATGAAACGAGCATCGGCGTGTTGAGCAATAATTCGTGCCAGCGTGGTTTTACCAACACCCGGAGGCCCCCATAAAATCAGCGAGTGCAATAGTCCGCTATGAATTGCTTCGTATAGTGGTTTCCCCGATGCTAAAAGATGGTTTTGCCCGGCAAACTGTTCTAGCGTTTGTGGCCTTAATCGATCAGCTAGCGGCTCTGTTTGGTTCATTACTCGACGGTTTCTTCAAAAATATCCGTACCTTCTGGTATTTCAAAGTCAAAGTCGTCATCATCGATATCGGCGTGCACTTCAACGTCAGTAAATTGCAACCGTGTTATTTGACCAAAACTATCCTGTAGTAACATTCTGGATAGCAGACCATTTTTAAAGCCAATATCGATATAATCAAATCCACTTGATTCATTTTTTGGCGTTAATCTCATCCATTCTAAATCGTCTTTCAATTCCAGCGTAGCGGCATTAAAATGTTTATCGATGGATGCCGAGCCGAGAATAATAGCCAGCGGCGTTGAGTCTATCGACTGTGTAGATTTTTTTACCGTCACTTGCTCCAGATCTTCGTCATACACCCAGATTTTTTCACCATTTGAAATAATCTTTTGAATATAGGGAGTTGAATAATGCCAACGGAATTTGCTCGGTTTTTTTAGCCAAAACTCACCCGTTGAGGATTGCGTTTTCGAACTCCGCTCGCTGCTAATTACTTGCGTGAACCGACCGCTCATTTGCTGGTTACTGTTTAGTTGAGTTTGTAGACTTTCTTCACTATTTCCAGCAAAACAAGAAAGCGTAACAACCAACAAAAACAAAATAATACATCTACCAATCCGCATTTTATTACAACTCCGGTGGGGGTGGGGCTAACACTTCGCGCGAGCCATTTGATTGCAATGGCCCAACAACACCACTACGCTCCATTTCTTCAACCATTCGCGCAGCGCGGTTATAACCAATGCGTAATTGTCTTTGTACGCCGGAAATGGACGCTCTGCGAGTCTCGGTAACGATTCGTAGTGCCTGGTCATATAATTCATCTGAATCTTCTGCATTACCACCTGATGAGCCACCATCAAATTCAGCGGGGTCAGACGCTGACAGAATGCCCTCTATATAATTTGGTTTACCCTGCTTTTTCAGGTGTCTAACAACTTTGTGTACTTCGTGATCATCAACAAAAGCACCGTGAATACGTTGCGGCAGACCAGAGCCTGGAGGTAAATACAGCATATCGCCATTACCCAATAAAGCTTCGGCACCTGATTGATCCAGTATGGTTCGCGAATCAATTTTAGACGATACCTGAAAGGCAATTCTTGAAGGAATATTTGCTTTGATAAGCCCCGTTAATACGTCAACCGACGGCCGCTGTGTGGCGAGTATTAAATGCAGGCCAGAAGCACGCGCTTTTTGCGCCAAACGCGCGATCAGTTCTTCCACTTTTTTCCCCACCACCATCATCATATCGGCTAGTTCATCAATGACGATAACGATCTGTGGCAACTCGCTCAACGTACCCGGGTCGTCCTCATCTATAAATGGCGTAGGCTCCCACAATGGATCGGCCAGCGGGCTACCCGCTTTAATCGCATCTCTTACTTTTTTGTTGTATCCCGTTAGATTTCTGACCCCTAGAAGTGACATTAATTTATAACGTCTTTCCATTTCGGCAACTGACCATCGTAAGGCGTTAGCGGCCTCCTTCATATCGGTCACCACGGGTGTAAGCAGATGAGGAATGCCTTCGTAAACCGACAGCTCAAGCATTTTAGGGTCGATCATAATCATTCGAACCTGGTCGGGCGTCGCCTTATAAAGCAGACTCAGGATCATCGCGTTAATGGCTACTGATTTACCTGAACCCGTCGTGCCCGCTACCAGCAAATGCGGCATCTTGGCGAGATCGGCAACAGTGGGTTGACCGGCAATATCTTTACCCAACACAAGTGTCAGCGCTGAGTGTGATTTTTCATACGCCTCGGATGAAAGAATTTCACAAAGCCGAACCATTTCGCGCGACTCATTGGGTATCTCCAGGCCAATGACCGATTTACCAGGAATCACTTCTACTACACGTACGCTGTTCGTTGACATTGAGCGCGCTAAATCCTGCGCCAGGCCACTAATTCTACTGGCCTTAATACCGGGCGCTGGCTGAATTTCAAAGCGCGTTATCACTGGACCAGGATGTACGGCAACGACATCAACTTCAACACCAAAATCCTCTAATTTAAGCTCTACTAGTCTAGACAGCGCTTCTAGTGCTGCGGTCGAATAACCCTCTACGTGTTCAGTCGCTTCGTCTAACAGCCCTAAGGTAGGCAAGGAACCTTCTTCTGTAAATAAACCCACTTGCCTTTCCTGATCGACTCGCTCACTGGTTTTAATATCTCTAAGAATCGGCTCAATACGAGTTTTCGGTTTAGCTAAAAATTTTTCTGATTGCTTTTTAAAGACGTTTTCGCGTTTTCTTTTAGCGTCACCGGACGCTTTACGTTCACCGCTATCATCTATATATTTTTTTAAAGACCTGATTAAACGAAGCGATAGATAGCCCATCTTATCCATCAAATACAACCAGGACAGGCCGGTTGACAAGGTTATGCCAATTAAAAATGCGCTAAACAGAATAAGTGTTGCCCCTTGAAAGGCGAATAAATGGATTAAATAATCTCCTATTTCCAGTCCAATAATGCCACCTGGTGAACCCGGTAAGGTTAACCAATTTTGAAAATAATGCATATCAAGTAAGCCAGCACCAGCAATCAAAAAAATAATGAAACTGACCCAGCGAATACTTTGGTGGAATATTGAATCGGCCAGGTCTGAGTTTGCTTCAGATAAAAATTTCCAGGCACTACTAAACAACATAAAAGGAAAAGTAAAAGCCATAATACCGAGGATAGAGAGCATTAAGTCGGCTATCCATGCACCGACAACGCCCGTTATATTATGCACAGCCTGACCTGAGCCGTTATGAGTCCAACCAGGGTCTTCCACGTTATAACTGAACAGTGATCCAAGCAAGAATAAACCACTCGCCAACAAGACAAAAAAAGCTGACTCTCTAAGGAGCTTAACCACTTGTTGATGTGCAGCAGAAGTATTTTTTACGTTTGTTTTAAGATTCACTTAACTTTATATAAATTCTAGAATGTTTATGTAACTCTATGTTATTAAATATTTAAAATCAAATATCAATGAGGATTTTACCGTCTTTTATGTTCACTGCATCGTGCATTATCTTATCATTTTCGTACCAATTGTTTAGCGTTAATCTATTTATATAATCAGGCAGTAATGCCGACAATGCTTGCGTTGCAGTTATCGGCACAGCACCTGGCATATTGGTAACGCAAAAGTGGGTAACCCCTTCCTCTACGAACGTTGGTTTATCATAACTGGTTGCCCGAGTCGTTTCGATGCACCCCCCCTGATCTACCGAAATATCAACGACCACAGAGCCATTACGCATGGACTTAATGTGAGAACGCTTGATAAAACGAGGTGTTTCTTTTCCAGGCACCAATAAGGCGCCAATCAGAAGATCGCTAGAAGCAACCAGCTGGTAACACTCATTAACGTCCGACAAAACATTAATGGCCGGGTTTAAATGACTAATGGAGGCTAATGCGTCTTTCGATTTATCAAAAACAAATACGTTTGCCCCCATATTTTTGGCTGCTAGTGCCGCCTGCGTGCCAGCAGAACCCGCGCCTAAAACCAGCACCTGGCCTTTATCAATGGCGCTGTGGTCAAACGCATCTAGTCCACCCAGTAACAAACCAGACCCACCTTGTTCCAGGTGCAATAGCGTTGCGCCAATTTGCAGTGCTAATTTGCCCGCTATCTCACTCATCGGCTTCAAGATGACCAAGCGGTTATTTACACTGACCGATTCAAATGCAATAGCGGTTAAACCGATAGTAGCTAATTTTTTCGTAAGCAGCGGGTTAGCGGCCAGATGAAGAAAGCAAAAGAGCATATGTTTAGACGTAAGGTAGTCAAGGTCAGCTTCTACCGGTTCCTTAACCTTAATAATCAGTTCGCATTGTTCATATAACAGCTTTGCGGTTAGGCAAATCGTTACACCTGCCTGTGAATAGTCTTCATTCATAAAGCCACTTAATACACCGGCGTTATGCTCAATAAAAACCGAATGACCTTTATCCAGCAATTCCACACAAGATTTTGGCGACAGCGCTACTCGGCCTTCAAACGGTTTTATTTCTTTTGCGATACCAATATTCATATGCTTAACACTTTACCTGATTAAGTCTAATCGCCATACTACCTAACTTTAAAAAACCGTCTATATAAAAGTTTAATACCGGAGCGTTTCATGAGCAAAAATTCACACCACCGATTAATTATTTTGGGTTCAGGCCCTGCCGGTTACACCGCCGCCGTTTATGCCGCCAGAGCAAACCTTAATCCACTATTAATTACCGGTGTGGAGCAAGGCGGTCAATTAATGACGACCACTGACGTGGATAATTGGCCAGGTGACGTTGAAGGGCTGCAAGGTCCTGCTTTAATGGAACGGATGAAGTTACACGCCGAACGATTCGATACAAAAATTCAGTTCGACCACATTCACACGACCGAATTGCAAGAACGCCCTTTTACATTAAAGGGTGATGCGGGTACCTATACCTGTGACGCCTTGATTATTGCTACCGGTGCTTCGGCCAAATATATAGGCCTGCCGTCTGAGGAAGCGTTTAGGGGCAAGGGCGTGTCTGCGTGTGCCACTTGCGATGGGTTTTTCTATAAAAACCAAAATGTCGCTGTAGTTGGCGGCGGCAATACGGCGGTGGAAGAAGCGCTTTATTTATCTAATATAGCTAAACACGTGACCGTTATACATCGTCGCGATTCGTTCCGCTCTGAAAAAATATTATCAGACAAGCTGATGAAAAAAGTAGCCGATGGCAATATTTCAGTTGAGTGGTTCAACCAGTTGGACGAGGTACTCGGCGACAAAATGGGAGTCACTGGTATACGGATTAAAAATACCCAAGATAACAGCAGCAAGGAAATAGATTTAGAAGGCGTTTTTATCGCCATCGGCCATTCGCCTAATACGCAAATATTTGATGGCCAACTGGAAATGAAAAATGGTTATTTGACGACCCATAGCGGTAATGCCGGCAATGCTACGCAAACTAGCGTTGCTGGAGTTTTCGCAGCCGGTGATGTAGCCGACTCTATTTACCGGCAGGCTATTACCTCTGCTGGATCTGGCTGTATGGCCGCGCTGGATGCAGAGCGTTTTCTCGACGATTTATTAGAAGGTCAGGTGTCATAACGCTTGCATCATGATTCCCTGGCTTGCTCCAACAGATGACTCGACCCCCTTCCCTGCTTTAGATAGCGCGCTGAAAGAACCAAATGGTTTATTGGCTGCCGGTGGTTCATTAAAACCCGAGCGCTTATTAAATGCCTACCGTGCGGGTATTTTCCCCTGGTTTGAGGATGATCAACCGATACTTTGGTGGGCACCTGATCCGCGCCTGGTTATAAAGCCAACTGAATTACGTATTTCTCGTAGCCTTAAAAAATTTATTAATAAAGAAATCTATGACTGCACCTTAGATACGGCATTTAGTTCAGTTATATCGGCTTGTTCAGCGCCGCGTAGCGATGAGCACGGCACATGGATAACGTCTTCGATGATTGAAGCGTATGAAACACTCTTTAAGCTGGGGTACGCCCATTCTGTTGAAGTATGGTTTGAAGAAGAACTGGTTGGCGGCTTATACGGCATTGCCATTGGACAAGTTTTCTTTGGCGAATCGATGTTTAGCCGCCGAGATAATGCCTCGAAAGTTGGCTTTGCATTCCTCTGCGAACAGTTACAAAAATGGGGCTACCAGCTGATCGATTGCCAGGTTCGCTCCGAGCACCTGGTAAGTCTGGGTGCCTATACCATTAGTCGCGAACTATTTGTTCAACATCTCAATCAGCTCTGTAATAAATCCGTAGCCGCAAACACCTGGTTAACTCAATGACCAGTAATACCCAGGCAGGACAACAATTAGATCTGTATATATCATCCCCCCAGGCTTGCGATTACTTAGCCGATAAACAGTCGCGAAGTATTTTCATATCACCTGATATTGAAATAACGCCAGGTATTTATCAGCATTTAATTGGTATTGGCTTTAGACGCAGTGGCAAACATGCCTATAGACCGCATTGTGAATTTTGCCGCGCCTGTATTTCTAGTCGAATTAATGTCCATCATTTTCAACCATCTCGTAGTCAGAAACGCGTTCTTATAAAAAACAGTGATTTATCCTTCAAATCCATTACAGCGGATTTTTCAGACGAGCACTTCGAGCTTTATTCTCGCTATCAATCGTTCAAACATCCCGGCGGCACAATGGAAGATTTTAATTTAAAGCAGTACCAGACCTTTTTGTGCGAATCATTTGGCAATAGCCTGGTTTATGAAACCCGACTGGACGGTAAGCTAGTGGCCGTTTCAGTAACTGATGTATTTGATAACGCCATATCAGCCGTGTATACGTTTTTTGACCCCGACCTTTCGGCAAGAAGCCTTGGAACATATAGTGTTTTACAACAAATAAACACGACAAAAAGTAACGGTAGAAGCTATGTGTACTTAGGTTATTACATTAAAAACTCAGGCAAAATGTCATATAAAGCCAACTTCAAACCACTAGAACTGTTGGTTGATGGCGTATGGCAGACGTACGAAAAAGCGACTGAATTACCTTTCCAAAGCGCTTCTTTGAACTCACCGTTAACTTTTTAATCAATTCGCACTTAAATACCAGCAAATAGTGTAAAATCGCGCCGCATTAGCTTGTTTAGCAAGCTGTTAGTTAAAATTATTTAAAGGAAAACATGGCAAAAGAAGATCAGATTGAAATGGAAGGCGTTGTTAAAGACACGCTCCCCAATACAATGTTTCGAGTTGAGTTAGAAAATGGCCACCTCATCACTGCGCATATATCCGGCAAAATGCGTAAGCACTATATTCGTATTCTAACGGGTGACCGCGTTAAAGTAGAAATGACACCGTATGATTTAAGTAAAGGCCGTATTACCTATCGCGTTAAGTAAAAGAACCTTACTTCTGTTCAACCAGGTCTTTACTTAGCTCTGTGATAGTAAAATCAATTTTATTATCTTTCACGTAAATCTTTACCGTCCCACCCTCACTCAACTTACCGAATAATAGCTCATTCGCTAGCGGTTTTTTGATGTGTTCCTGGATAGTCCGATCCATAGGTCTTGCACCCATTTTAGGGTCGTAACCCTTCTTAGCCAACCAACTTCTAACCTCAGGCTCCAGCGAGATCGTTACATTTTTGTCGTGCAGCTGAGCTTCCAGCGCAAAAATAAATTTATCTACAACGTGGATAATGGTTTCTTCAGTTAAAGATTTAAATTGCACAACGGCGTCTAGCCTGTTTCTAAATTCAGGTGAGAACGATTTGTCGATCACTTTCATACTGTCAGACGAGTGCTCTTGTTCGGTAAAACCAATAGACGCCCTGCTGCCTTCATAGGCGCCTGCATTTGTCGTCATAACGAGCATAATGTTTCTAAAATCAGCTTTTCTACCGTTATTATCGGTTAACGTACCGTGATCCATGATTTGTAACAGTAAATTAAAAATATCCGGGTGCGCTTTCTCAATTTCGTCTAATAATAAAATAGCGTGTGGATGCTTATTCACTTCTTCTGTTAATAGACCTCCCTGGTCAAAACCAACGTAGCCAGGGGGTGAGCCGATCAAACGCGACACGGTATGGCGTTCCATGTATTCAGACATATCAAAACGAATTAAATCAACACCCATAATTTTTGCCAGCTGTTGAGTCACTTCAGTTTTACCAACGCCAGTAGGACCGGCAAAGAGGAAGGAACCTATAGTACGTTCTTCCTGGCCTAGTCCAGCTCTGCTCAGAATAACCGCTTCTGATAGTTTTTCTATCGCTTCGTCTTGGCCAAAAACGACCAATTTTAAATTTCGCGCCAAATCCTTTAGTTTATCTTTATCTTGTGAGGACACACTCTTTTCAGGAATCCGCGCAATTTGAGCAATGATTTTTTCAATATCCGCCGAAGTTATAATTTCATGACGCTCAGCTTCGGGTAACAAGCGCTGTTTTGCACCCGCTTCATCGATAACATCAATCGCTTTGTCGGGTAAAAACCGATCGTTTATATAACGATCCGCGAGTGTAGCCGCCGTTTCGAGACTATCGTTACTGTATTTGAGATTGTGGTGCTCTTCATAGCGTGACTTCAAGCCTTTTAAAATACGAATAGTATCTTCTACTGACGGCTCGTTTATATCTATTTTTTGGAAACGTCTCGCTAAGGCGTGGTCTTTTTCGAAAATCCCTCGAAACTCTTTGTACGTAGTAGAGCCGATGCAGCGTAAATCGCCTGTTGCAAGAGCCGGTTTTATCATATTTGAGGCATCCATCACGCTACCAGACGCAGAACCTGCACCGATAATAGTGTGAATTTCGTCAATAAAAAGTATGCTTTTTTCTTCCGTTTTTAACTGTGAAACCAGACCTTTCAAGCGCTTTTCAAAGTCACCTCGATATTTTGTACCGGCAACCAAAGAGCCCATATCAAGGGAGTAAATTGTCGTGCCTTCTAATACCTCTGGCACATCACCTTCAACGATTCTTAGCGCTAAGCCTTCGGCTATTGCGGTTTTTCCCACGCCCGCTTCGCCTACCAGTAAAGGATTGTTTTTTCGTCTACGACACAGGGTTTGAACAGTACGCTCTAGCTCTTTTTCACGACCAATCAATGGATCAATTTTACCCAGTAAGGCCTGTTCATTAAGATTAACGGTATATTTTGTTAACGGGTCATTGGCAGACTCTTCGGTTTCCACCGTGCTGGCTTCTTCGAAAGCACTGCTGTCATCTTCATCATCAATTCTTGCTATGCCATGCGAAATAAAGTTGACCACGTCAAGCCGGGTAACCTGTTGGCGGTTCATAAGAAATACCGCTTGTGAGTCTTGCTCGCTAAATATCGCAACCAGCACATTGGCGCCTGTCACTTCTTTTTTTCCTGAAGACTGCACGTGGAAAACCGCTCGTTGTAATACTCGCTGAAAGCCGAGTGTTGGTTGTGTTTCACGCACAATACCCTCGGGAATAAGTGGTGTAGCTTCTGCTAGATAAGCCTCAAGCTCTGCAATTATGGCGTCCACATTACCGCCCGATGCCTGGAAGACCTCGCAAGCCGCTTTATTTGTCATCATCGCGAGCAATAGATGTTCAACGGTTATAAACTCATGGCGCTTATCATGCGCCCGTTTAAACGCATTATTTAATGATTCTTCTAAGTCTTTATCAAGCATGGGTTTACTCCGTTTCTTCTAATGTGCACTGCAAAGGGTGCTGGTTTTCCTGAGCGCATTGGATAACTTGTTGAACTTTCGTCTCTGCAATATCTTTAGTATAGACGCCACAAACGCCAATACCAGTAGTATGAACATTCATTGTTATTCTAACCGCCTCTTCTTTGGTTTTGAAGAAAATGGTTTGCAATACAGAAACGACGAAATCCATCGGTGTAAAGTCATCATTGAGCAATAGTACTTTATACATCGGTGGTTTTTGCAATTTAGGCTTCGCTTCTTGTACTGCAAGGCTTCCATCGTCGTCGTGTTGAAAAGGTGAATCAGGCATAGTATATTTTTAAAACGTTTCGCTGTTGCTGCCTATTTTGACAGAAAAAATTTATTTTGGTTTATAAAAAACCCGAGTTCCTGATATGGCGTCTCGGGTTGGTTTTTTCAACTAGCGAGTTAGCGAAACATGCCTTAGTCACCGAACTACACCTTATGCAGGTGTACGGTTGATAACGCAGCCGTATGGTCAGTAGCTAATATGATCAAATGATGCAGAAAGAATTTAATGCTCAGCTAGAAACAAGTGAAACGAACTCAGCATCAATATCCTGGTTGATATAGGCCATTCCAAGTTTATTCAAATACTCTAAACGCTGGGCCTTGATCAAATCAATATCAAGCAGACCCGCACTGCAATCCTGATAGATTTTAGCGACATAAGCCATGTATGACTCACCTTCTTTAAGCATCAATAAACTAGCGGCACCAACATCAGGTAGTATTTTAACGCTCTGTTCTTCGGCTAACTTAACTGCAAAAACGACGGCACTTTCTTCGCCCTCGAAACGAACACTTCGCTCTCTAACAGTCTGCTGCGCCCAGTAGTAAGCAAGTTGTTTGCTTTGCGTTAAAAATACCGGCTCGACAGATTCAATATAGTTATTGCCAATCGTTGCCATCGTACTTTTCGCTGCTTTCTTCATCGCTTTATCGCCTGAGCGCTTCAGGCCATAAGATTCAATGGAGCTTGCCAGGGAAGAAGACGTTCCGTGGTACCAAACATCGCCCGTTGCAAAACCGTCTTTTGTTAACAGGTCTGTCGCGTCCTGCAGGTAGTTTGGAATATCACTCATCGTTCATTCACCTATGTTGTAGTGGTTTAAATGTACTTAACCATTCAATTTCTGATCTATATTTTAAACCCAGTTAAACAAAAGGCGACTTTCAATGAAGAAAGTCGCCTCTTTATTTCCACCGATGGCATGTATCCAAGCAATGCAGGAACAATTGCCAGGACCAAATACCTTAAGCTTTAAAAAAAAGCTTAACTAACCAGCCTCAAATTAAGAGAATTGGTTAGACGTATTATTCGCACCACCAGCTTTAAGCGCGTTCTCACCAGCAAAGTATTCTTTGTGATCGTCACCCATGTCTGAACCAGACATATTCTGATGTTTGACACATGCAATACCTTGACGGATCTCTTTACGCTGTACGCCAGCTACATAACCCAACATGCCCGCATCACCAAAATACTCTTTCGCCAGGTTGTCAGTAGACAATGCAGCTGTATGGTAAGTAGGTAATGTGATCAAGTGGTGGAAGATATTCGCTTTACGAGCAGAATCAGCCTGGAATGTACGAATGTTGTCATCCGCAAGTTTAGCTAGGTCAGATTCATCGTAGTCAGCACTCATCAAAGCAGCACGGTCATATGCTGAAACGTCTTCACCTGCTTCAACCATCGCGTCGAATGCTTGCTGACGGAAGTTAAGCGTCCAGTTGAATGATGGGCTGTTGTTGTAAACTAGCTTTGCATCAGGAATTTCTTTGCGTACTTCGTTCATCATGGCAGTAATATCTTTAACGCTTGGCGTTGCAGTTTCGATCCAGAGTAAATCGGCACCCGCTTTAATGGCTTCGATAGAATCGAATACGCAACGCTCTTCACCCGTACCTTGACGGAACTGGTAAAGACCAGAAGGTAGACGCTTAGGACGAACAAGTTTGCCGTCGCGGTTAAAGCATACATCGCCTTCGGCCATGTCAGCCACGTCGATTTCTTCAACGTCCAGAAAAGAGTTGTAACGATCACCTTGATCGCCAGGCTCTTTAACAACAGCGATTTCTTTAGTAAGGCCAGCGCCTTCAGAGTCAGTACGCGAAACGATAATACCGTTGTCGATACCTAGTTCAAGGAAAGCATGGCGCAATGCGCGAATCTTTGAATGGAAGTCAGCATGAGGAACAGTTACTTTACCATCCTGATGACCACATTGCTTTTCATCAGCCACCTGGTTTTCGATTTGCAAAGCACAAGCACCCGCTTCGATCATTTGCTTGGCCATTAAATAAGTGGCTTCGGCGTTACCAAAACCCGCGTCAATATCGGCAATGATTGGTACAACGTGTGTTACGTGATTATCAATTGAATCTTGAATGCTCGCTTCTTTTGCTGCATCACCCGCTTCACGCGCTGCGTCCAGGTCACGGAATAAACCACCTAATTCACGTGCATCAGCTTGACGTAGGAAGGTATATAGCTCTTCTACTAAAGAAGCAACAGCCGTTTTTTCATGCATTGACTGGTCAGGAAGCGGGCCAAAATCAGAGCGCAGCGCAGCAACCATCCAACCAGAAAGGTATAGATAACGACGGTCAGTTTTTCCACCGAAGTGCTTCTTAATGGAGATCATTTTTTGTTGACCGATAAAACCATGCCAGCAGCCTAGAGACTGTGTGTATTTAGTCTTGTCTGCATCAAATGCAGCCATGTCGGCGTTCATAACATCAGCCGTATATTGTGCTATATCAAGGCCAGTCTTGAATTTGTTTTGTGCGCGCATACGAGCAATAGATTCAGGGTTGATTGGATCCCAAGATGAACCCTTGGCTTCTACCAATGCTGAAACAGCATTTATATCATTTGAATAAGATGACATTGTTATCTCCTTTCGGTTAGTTAAGTTTAAAGTTAAAATTTATAAGTAGTCATAAGCGGGCACGGTTAAGAAATCCACCAATTCTTCGGACGTTGTAAAACGATCCATAATTTTAGCGGCTTCATCAAAACGCCCGGCATTGAAACGTTCTTCGCCCACTTCGCTTTTGATCACGTCCATTTCTTCAGCCATCAGCTCACGGAACAATTCAACGGTCACTTTTTTGCCGTTGCTCAAGTCCTTACCGTGGTGTATCCATTGCCAAATTGAAGAACGAGAAATTTCAGCCGTCGCGGCGTCTTCCATCAGGCCATAAATGGGTACACAGCCATTACCTTGAATCCATGCTTCAATATACTGCACAGCAATACGAAGGTTAGCGCGCATACCGGCTTCTGTTCTGTCGCCTTCACAAGGCTCCAACAACTCAGCGGCTGTTATTACCGCATCGTCAGCACGAGAAACGCTCATTTGGTTAGCATTACCTTCGCCGATATACTCATTAAATACCGCCATTGCTGTATCTGCGAGACCTGGATGCGCGACCCAGGTACCGTCGTGACCATTTTTAGCTTCGAGTGTTTTATCACCGACCACTTTTTTTAATACGGCAGCATTAGTTTCCGGGTCTTTAGCGGGTATAAAGGCCGCCATCCCACCCATCGCCATCGCACCACGCTTATGACACGTTTTTATTAATAAACGTGAGTAAGCACTCAAAAACGGCTGGTTCATGGTTACTACCTGACGGTCTGGAAGCACGCGGTCTGGGTAATTCTTAAGTGTTTTAATGTAGCTGAAGATGTAATCCCAACGACCACAGTTAAGCGCCACAATATGATCACGGAATTCATGCAGAATTTCGTCCATTTCAAACACGGCAGGTAATGTTTCAATCAACACGGTTGCTTTAATGGTTCCGCGTTCCAGGCCGACTAAATCTTCGGCTTTATCCATCAAGTCAGCCCACCAGCGCGCTTCTTGGTGAGACTGAAGTTTAGGGATGTAGAAATACGGACCAGAACCTTTTGCCAATAAGGCTTTATAGTTATGGAAAAAATAATAGGCGAAATCAATCAATCCGCCGGGGATGTTTTCACCTTCGAGTTGAATATGTTTTTCAGGTAGATGCAGGCCACGCGCACGGCAGATCAATACGGCGGGGTCTTCGTTTAGCTCGTAGTGTTTGCCAGACTTAGGGTCATCAAGCGAAATTGTGCCGTTAACTGCATCGCGCATATTAATTTGACCTTGCGCCACTTTTTCCCAGGTTGGTGAAAGTGAATCTTCAAAGTCCGCCATAAACACTTTCACATTCGCGTTTAAAGCGTTAATAATCATTTTACGATCTACCGGGCCGGTAATTTCTACGCGTCTGTCCTGCAGGTCGCTCGGCACGCCTAGAATAGTCCAGTCAGCTTCGCGTATCGCTTTGGTTTCAGGTAGGAAATCAGGTAATGTGCCAGCATTTATTTCAGCTTGCCTTACTTTTCTAGCTTTCAATAATTCGCCAACGCGTGGCGCGAACTCTTCAGCCAGTGTTGCTACAAAGGCATTCGCTTCATCGTTATAAATACTGCTGTACTCGGGTAGCATTTCAGCCGTAAAGGTCAGTGATTTCATTATCTAAACTCCTTAAATCAACGCAATAGAATAATTGTGCAATGCATTATAACGACTATCTACCCCCCTACAATCCTCATGAAACTATTTCTATTATTAATAAAAGCAATGATACAATTCGCCAATGAGTGAAAAAGTTCTAAAAGCAAACAGACATAAGCAGTTACGTTCATTCTGTATGGCGGCTAAAGTCGGTGGTTTTTCAAAAGCAGCTGATTTATTACAACTCAGCCAACCGTCCGTCTCGCTACAAATTCAAAGCTTAGAAAAGGAACTCAAGGCGCGGTTATTTACCAGGAATGGTCCCAAAATAACGTTAACTGAAGCAGGTAAAAAACTGCTGGAACTGGCCCAGCCTTTAGTCGAACAGATGGATAGCCTACCCACTCGCTTTGCAGCAAAACATCGTCCCGAAGAAACTACAGAAATTAATATTGCCGCTGGTGAAGCGAGTATTTTGTACTTATTACCCAATATTATTGAAACATTTAAGCAGCGCTACCCAAACGTACATATTCGCCTACATAACGTATCAGGCAAATCCGGCGTAAACGCTATAAGAAATGACGAAGTGGATTTTGCCGTCGGGCCAATGTTAGAAGTACCCGCTGATATACTTTATAAACAGGTTTACCGCTTTGTCCCGGTTCTTATTATGCCGTTTGGACACCCTCTCGCCTCGGTAGACAACATCAGCCTTAAAGATATTGTGCAATACGACCTCATCCTTCCGCCCAAGCACCTCAATACCTGGCGCATCGTGGATGATGTGTTACAAAAACACCGGCTCAGTTACAAAACATCGTTAGAAGCCTGGAGCTGGGAAATAATTAAAAAGTACGTAGAGCTCGGATTAGGGCTTTCAATCGTCACCAGTGTTTCGCTAACGGGTAACGAACAGTTAGTAGCCAAGCCATTATCTAAATATTTCCCCGATTATTACTATGGTATTACGCTAAAAAGAAAAGGAAACTTATCGCTTCCTGCAAAAAACTTTATTGAGTTAATTGATCCTAGTTTTTTTCACGCCTCACCCAATTAATATCTACGTTATAATTACATTTTTTAGTTCAACTAAATTTCATGATTTGGAAACCCAATGTAACCGTTGCCTCAATTGTTGAGCTTGACGGTAAATTTTTAATGGTCGAGGAAGAATCCGCTAATGGACCTTTGATAAACCAGCCTGCCGGTCATTTAGAGCCTAATGAAGGCATGCGCGATGCGGTAATCAGGGAAACGCTAGAGGAAACCGGCTATACCTTTACTCCTAAAGCCGTGATCGGCTCTTATTTATGGCATAACGAGGCAAACGAAACGACGTATTTCAGGACCACTTTTTCAGGTACGGTTTGTAATGAAACGGTTTCCGACGACCTTGATGAGGGGATCATTCGGGCCTTATGGATGAGTCGCGACGAGATTATTGCTAATGAACACCGTTTACGTAGTCCGATTATTTTAGAAAGCATTGATGACTATCTGTCTGGCAAAACATACCCACTTGACTTAGTTAAATCTTACATTAAGTAAGAAACTCAACCTGTTGATTAATAATGAATAGTAAAAAAATAATTGTTGGTATGTCTGGCGGCGTTGACTCGTCTGTTGCCGCACTACGACTGCTTGAGCAAGGGCACGACGTGACGGGCTTGTTCATGAAAAACTGGGATGAAGACGACGGCAGTGAGTACTGTACCGCTAAAGAAGATTTAGACGACGCACAGCAAGTTTGCGACAAGCTTGGTATTGAACTTAAAACGGTAAACTTTGCGGCCGAATACTGGGATAACGTATTTGAAGACTTTTTGAGCGAATACGCGGCAGGGCGCACGCCGAACCCAGATATATTATGTAACCGTGAAATTAAATTTAAAGCCTTCTTAGACTACGCCACAGAATTGGGCGCAGATTGTATTGCTACAGGACATTACACGCAGGTTAAACAAGAAGACGACCGTTTTCAGCTTATTCGCGGTTTAGATGCAAATAAAGACCAAAGCTACTTCTTATATACCCTGGGGCAAAAACAGTTAAGCCGCTCGCTCTTCCCGATCGGTGATATGGAAAAACCAGCCGTGCGCGAACTTGCTGAAAAAGCCGGGTTTGTAACGAGCCGCAAAAAAGACAGTACCGGTATTTGTTTTATTGGTGAGCGAAAATTTAAAGACTTTTTACAGCGCTACTTGCCCGCACAGCCCGGCGAGATGCAAACACCTGAAGGTGAATCGTTAGGTAAGCACCAAGGCCTTATGTATTACACCCTGGGGCAACGCCAGGGTCTTGGCATTGGCGGCGTAAAAACCGCTTCTGAAGAACCCTGGTACGTGGTCAAAAAAGACCTTATTAATAATATTTTGGTCGTTGCACAGGGTCACGATCACGCCTTAATGCAAAGCGATATTCTCAACGCATCACAACTAAGCTGGGTCAGTGGAACAAGCACCGCATCTGATTTCCGCTGTACCGCTAAAACGCGTTATCGCCAGCGAGATCAGGCGTGTCACGTCAACGTAAATGACGACGGCAGCTGCATTGTTCAATTTGATGAACCTCAACGCGCCGTTACCCCAGGACAATCGGTCGTATTTTATGATAATGAAATATGCCTCGGTGGCGGTATAATAGATTCCACCTCTTCACTAAACTAACTCATAAGCTAAATAATGACCTTAAACAAATTAAACGCCCTATCACCCGTCGATGGCCGCTACGCCAGTAAAGTTGACGAACTACGCCCTATTTTCTCAGAATTCGGTTTAATTAAAGCCCGTGTTACGGTTGAAGTACGCTGGTTACAGGCATTATCTGAACACCCTCAAATTACTGAAGTGAGCGCTTTTTCAGATGCAACTCACGAGTTGCTCGACGCCATTATTACTAACTTTTGTTTAGACGATGCGCAACGCGTTAAGACAATAGAAAGCACTACCAACCATGACGTTAAAGCGGTGGAATACTTTCTGAAAGAGCAAACCGCTGGCAATGCCGAATTATTGCAGGTCAGTGAGTTTATTCACTTCGCCTGTACGTCTGAAGACATCAATAATCTTTCCTACGCATTAATGCTAAAAGAAGGTCGGGATGAGGTCATTGGTACCGCAATAGCTTGTGTCATTGATGATATCAAAGAAAAGGCCCTGCTCTACGCGGGCACACCTCTACTATCTAGAACGCACGGCCAAACGGCCTCTCCGACCACCATGGGCAAAGAATTTGCGAATGTGGTTGCTCGTTTAGAACGCCAACTCATGTTATTAGAAGACGTCGACATTATGGGCAAAATAAACGGCGCCGTTGGCAACTACAACGCGCATTACTCGGCGTATCCCGATATTGATTGGCCAGCTTTTGCAGAAGAGTTTGTTGAATCGCTGGGGCTTACCTTTAACCCCTATACGATTCAGATTGAACCGCACGACTACATTGCAGAATACTTCCACGTATTGTCAAGAATCAACACGATTTTGATCGACTTTTCGCGCGATGTCTGGGGTTATATTTCAGTCGGTTATTTCAAACAAAAAACCATTGCGGGTGAAGTCGGCTCGTCCACCATGCCACATAAGGTCAACCCGATTGATTTTGAAAACGCAGAAGGTAACTTCGGTATAGCCAATGCTTTAATGAGCCATTTTGCTGAAAAACTACCCATTTCGAGGTGGCAGCGTGATTTAACTGACTCGACCGTTCTTAGAAACCTGGGCACCTGTTTAGCGCACAGTTTAATCGGCTTTAAGTCATTACAAAAAGGCGTTTCTAAATTAGAAATTAACGAGACCAAGTTGTTAGAAGATCTGGACGCCAATTGGGAAATACTGGCCGAACCCATCCAAACCGTTATGCGCCGTTATGGCATTGAAAAGCCGTATGAAAAACTAAAAGAACTCACCCGTGGACAGGGTATCGATCAACAGTCGATGCAGGCGTTTATTAAAACTTTAAATATTCCTGAAGACGTTAAACAAGAATTGTTAAAGCTAACACCCGCAAATTACACGGGTTGTGCTGAGCAATTAGCTAAAAACATAAGAAATAATGCCTAAAGTGTGAGCTAGTTCCATTATTTATTAAAACCAATAGGTAGAATTATTGCATATGCACGGTGTTTAGAATAAGTTCATTTTTCCTTCTCCCCTTTATGAACTTACAACGTGTACTTTTAACCGAATCGAATGATTCGGTTTTTTTTTGCCTTATTGCTTTTATCAACTACCACTGGTTAACTATTAACATGATTCAAACGTATTGGGGCTCTATTTATGTCGATATCATCACTAGAAAATGCGGTGTTTAGAGAAACTAAAACAACGTTCAATTTAGAATCGTATGAAGAAGATCAACTCGCCCTCGTCTCGTTAATCCAGCAAACGAAAACGCACATAAATATCTATAGCCATACCTTATGCCCTATGGTGTTTAATACCGAAGCCATTATTCTAGCGTTCGAACAATTTTGTCTCAAAAATCACGCGACAAAAATACAAATTATAATTAACGAAGACCGCCCAATAACGCGTATATCGCACCGTTTACTCGGTCTATCACACCGCCATTCGAGCAGTATTTTTTTCAAAAAAATCAACCCTGACATATCCCTGCGTGAAGATGATTTTGTCTGCTTTGATAAAAGCGCCTACTTCCAGTTACCCAATCACCAACATTATTCAGGGTTTTGTAATTTCGCCGACGCAGACCGGACGGCTCGATTTTTATCTTTTTTTAACGACGCATGGGATCGCAGTGAACCCGACCCAGAGTTCCGTTCACTAATAATATGAAGTCAAAATATTTCTTAGTCATATTTTTACTCTGCTTAAGCAGCTCGGCGTTAGCTGAACTAATTTTTTATCCACTAAACTATAAAACTCCCAACGAAATCATTCCCTCAATAACCCCTTTTTTACAACCAGGTGAAAACGTCGTTGCGGGGCATAACGAGTTGATACTTCGCGTCGAGCCAAACAATCTAAAAACGATATCAGCACTGATCGATAGACTCGATATCCAAAGCCGCCAGTTACTTATTCATGTCAATCGTAATGATTTGTCTAATGAACAGTCAGAAGGCTTCAATTTAAATCAACGGCTCCAGGTTGATGTCGATTCATCTGCGCAGCTAACTTATAAGGGATCTGTAAAAACATACAGTACGAAAGGAAACTCGATTGATAAAAATCACCAAACAATCCGGGTGTTAGAAGGCCACACCGCTTTTATCTCCGAAGGGGTGGATGAGCCGAACTTTGTTATTCAACAAAACCCTTATCATTCGGACGGGCATATTACTTATACAACGGAATATCAACAAAGGTCGAAGGGATTTTATATTACCCCCAGCTTGGCCGGCGATGCCGTGAATATTGAAATATCAAGCTGGTCAGAAGAACCTTTGCAAAATAATCATGACGCTACTAAATTTTCAAGAACTTCAACGGCTATTCGTTGCTCGTTAAACGAATGGGTTAATTTAGCTGGGGTGAATGAAAACAACTCAAGCGCACACTCAACGCGTTTTTCAAAAAATCATCATACCTCGCAATTAAGTAACAATATTTGGATTAAAGTTGTTGAGCTGCAGGCCGCAACTGGTAGTTATAAATGAAAACATCGCGGTCTTTAGTATTTTTGACATCAAAAAAATGAAATCTAAAAAGTGAATACTTGTAAGTCAGGAAGTTTAATCAACCAGGCCTGGCCGCCCAAACTGCCTTGCTCAGACGTCATTTCACCCTCATAACTATCGACTAACTCCTTCACGATGGCTAAGCCTATCCCGCTTCTAGAAATTGACTCGTCCATCCTAGCACTACGTTGCATCACATCAGTAAGCTTATCTGATGAAATACCAGGCCCGTCATCCTCAATATAGATTTGAAGACCCGCTGAGTTATTTTTAGTCTGTTCCACACTATGAACACTAATGTTTACTCTGGTGTTAGCCCATTTGTATGCGTTATCCAGTAAGTTGCCAAATAATTCAAATACATCACCTTTTTCGGCGCTAAATTTTATTTTTTTATCAATATTTTTTGAGATTACAAGTTGTTTACCAGCGTACACCTTGTCTAATGAAGCAAGAATTTGCCCAATAATCGGCTCAAGCTCTAGTGGTTTATTTAGCGTTTGATGACCTTTAACGGCCGCTTTTTGAAGTTGAAAATCAACCGATTGTCGCATTCGTAGCGTTTGTTTTTTCAGAGTTTCTACGTCTTCACCTAACAAGCTACCCTGTTCATACAAACCCGTGAGCACAGAAATAGGCGTTTTTAAACTATGCGCCAAATCTGCAAGCGTGTTTCTATATCGTAGTATATGGCTACGTTCATTTTCGACTAACCTATTGAGCGTATCGGCGATATCTTTAAGTTCCTCACTATAATGATTATCAAGATGCTCGCGTTCACCGACTTGTATTCTTTCCATGTCGGAAACTATTTTTCTCAGCGGTTCGAGACTTTTTCTCAGGATAAAAAGCTGTACTATCATCAACAATACCGCTATCCCTCCGAGCCATTGCCACAACACAGCCCTAAAGCCAGAGACCTGGTGATCTAAGCTTCGCGCAGACTCTATAACAATAAACTCGAAAGCCTTAGAATGGCCGTTTAAATTTTCTAAAACTGCCTTATAGCGTAATTCAATATTGTGCTGGTTGTTTGATCGTTTGTTTATAACGTTTTTTTCACCGACCTCGAGTTCTTTTTGTGTTTTTACAGTTTGCCCCGCTGAAGAGGCACTTCGCCAAACCAAGCGTCCTATGTCATCAAAAACGAAAGCGGATAAGCCCGAGTCAATTTGTGAAAAACGTGGCTCAGACAGCCCGGAAGGCATGATTATTTTATTGTTTTTACTGAGTTCGACCGCGGCCAAAATAGAGTACAAATGGATCTGCAATCGCTCGTTAAGCGCATTTTGCGCACCTTTTTGGTATGCGGCGTCTAAAGCAAAACCTGCCAGGCCTAAAAAACAAAAAAGAACAAAGCTCGCCGAAATTATCAGACGAGACTGGATGCTATTTTTCACTTTTTAAGCGCGACGATCATTTATTCAATGGGATAGTGAATCGATAGCCTCGCCCACGGAGCGTTTCAATGGGTTTGAGCACATCAGTTGGGTCAAGTTTTTTTCTTAATCGACCGATGAAAACTTCTATGACATTGCTATCACGATCGAAGTCTTGATCATATATATGTTCAATGATTTCAGTTTTAGAGATAACCCGCCCAGAATGGATCATCATATATTCCAGCATTTTATATTCGTAGGCCGTCAGATCAATGGGTGAACCATCTGCTAGGACTTGCTGCGCGCTGGTATTAATTTGAATTGGACCGCAAATCACTTCAGGCGAGGACAAACCTGCCGAACGGCGTATTAGTGCATTCATGCGGGCCAGCAGTTCTTCCATATGAAAAGGCTTAGCAACGTAATCGTCCGCACCTGCCTCCAATCCTTCAACCTTTTCTTCCCAACGAGTTCTTGCTGTTAATATTAAAATCGGGAAATGTATACCGCGTCGGCGAAGATTTTTTATTACCTCAAGGCCCGAAATATCGGGTAGCCCGATGTCGATAATAGCCACGTCAATGGGGTACTCCGTAGCCATAAACAGTCCATCTCGCCCGTTACTAGCCGCATCAACGGCGTATCCTTTTGAGGTCAGACTACAAACCAGTAGATCCTGCAGCGTTTGATCGTCTTCAATAACCAGTACTCGCATACTAATACCCTTCCTTTTGATATTATTTATTAATCGCTGGTTGTGTTAATAAGTATTTTTTTAACGTGCCCATCTTTGGTTAGTAATTTGATTTGATGGACCATTTTGCCTTTCAATTCAATTGTCTCGGCGTCAAGAATTTTGATTTTTTCATCTTTTTTGACACTAGCAACTGCTGCATCCAGTGTAATATGTGCCGCCTTAGCAGCCAATGCATTGGGTAGGCTTAATACAAGCAGTAATATTAATAAGAACCATGTTCTCAAGAAAATCATAATTTTCAGCCGGTTGTTGTTTACGTCATTTATAGTAGATATAGCAGATGAATTCAAACTGAACCCTCTATTTAAATTTTAAAATATGGCTGCATTTTGCCTTAGCGATAATTCTTCCGAGAATTTAGCAAGCGCAACACCCATACTTTTTGCTATTTTATCGAACAACGGTTGCTGCGCGGTAAAGTCGACTATATTTTCTTCGCCTATTTCGTTTTTAGCGACGGATTGAAGGCTACCAATAGCATCGGTGAGGCCAAGACGAATACTTTCATCCCCAGCCCAAACCAGGCCGCTGAAAAGCTCTGGGTTTTCGACTAATCGCTCACCACGGCCTGACTTAACCGCTTGAATAAACTCTTGGTGGATATCATTTAACATCGATTGGACATGCTTGCGTTCGTTCGAATTTACCTCAGAAAAGGGATCCATAAAGCCTTTATGGCTACCGGCGGTATATAAACGGCGTTCTACACCGAGTGTTTTCATAGCCTCTGTAAAACCAAATCCATTCATCACCACGCCAATCGATCCGACAATACTAGATTCGTTGACAAAAATCTTATCTGCTGCTGATGCAATATAATAACCACCCGATGCACACAAATCTTCAACCACCGCGTACACGGGCATAGTCGGATGAGTTGCTTTAATATCTTTAATTGCTTTATAAACATAGCTGGACTGAACAGGACTGCCGCCTGGAGAGTTTATACGAAGTACTATGCCTTTCGTATTGGGGTCCTCAGCGGCATTATTTAGGCTTTTTATAATCGATTCCGCATCCGCTTCACCACCAGAAATAATAATACCTTTCACATCAACAACGGCCGTATGCGATTCACCTGAAATTTTCCCACCTACAGTCATAGGAGAGATGGCGATCCCGCTAATAATGACGAGATAAGTTAAAAATAATAGTTTAAAGAAAATACCCCAACGACGAGCTCGCCTCTGTTCGGTAACAGAAGCTAAAGCTACTTTCTCTAGTACTGATCGTTCCCATTGTTCTTCATTTTGCATCGTTTTTTCCTTATTGAATAACGCCATAACTACCCCTCAAATATATCTATTAATTTATTAACACACGCTATCGGCCGGTGTTGCTCAAGAACTTCTCGTGAATGCGCACCCGTTGTAACACCAATACTCGCAACGCCAGCATTATTTGCCATACTCAGATCAAGGATTGAATCACCGATCATTATTGTTTTTTCTGCACTATGCTTTGTCACCTGCATAATATCAAACAGCATATGCGGACTAGGTTTAGAAGTCATGGTATCAGCACACCTAAGCTGATGAAAAAACCTACGTATTTGCGTCCCATCAAGAGCGCGATCAAGTCCACTTTGCCCTTTTCCAGTGGCAACGGCCAGCGTTTTACCCATCCGTTGCAGTTCATTCAACACGGGTATCGTATCCAGAAATAAATCATCCGGTGTAATCGCTTTAGCAAGATAAAGGATTCTATACGCATCGACCATACGACTTTTCTCGTTATGAGATAACGTTGGGAAAAGCTCGTGCATCGCCTGTGATAAGCTCAATCCAATCACGTCTTTACAGGCTTGTTCAGTTGGCACAAGAAGATTCTGCTGCTCTGCAACGGTGATGATGCATTCAACAATCCAGTCAATTGAATTAGCCAGCGTGCCATCCCAGTCAAACACTATTAAATCGTAGTTAGAAATCATAATCGTTTAAGAAAATCGTTTAGCGCATCGTCTAATGGCGCTTCAAAACTGACCGGCTGGTCGTTTAAAGGATGGATAAAACTAAGCTTGCTGGCGTGCAGAAACAGTCTTTGTAAGCCTTGTTCACGGTAACTCTTATATTGTAGAGGCGTTGAATAGCGTTCATCACCCGCTATGGAGTGGCCTAATTGTTGCGCATGAACACGAATTTGATGCGTACGGCCCGTTTTAGGTAGGGCAGAAACTAAGGTAGCATTTTTAAATTGCTTAAGCTGTTTAAAAATCGTTTCAGATGGCTTACCTTCTGGGTGCACACGTACGCGGTGTTGACCACTGGCTAATGTTCTTTTTTGTAACGGCGAGTTCACCTTAACCGTGTGTTGATGCACGACGCCACAAAGTAATGCCGTATACGTTTTACTTATTTCTCTATTACGCAGCAAGGTTTGTAATCCATTTAACATTTTTTTGTTTTTTGCAATCAATAAGCAGCCCGAGGTCGCTTTATCCAGCCGGTGAACCAGTTCTATAAACCGTTCGTCTTTACATATAAATCTCAATGTTTCAATCACACCATGACTATTCGCCGTGCCGCCATGAACCGGTATCCCAGACGGTTTATTAAGAACCAACAAATCATCATCTTCAAAAATAATCCGTTTTTTTATACTCTCAACCATCCATCGAGCGGGTTCTGAGGCGAGCTTTTCGTCAACTTTTACCGGCGGCACCCTGACAATATCGTTGAGCTGTAAACGATAGACGTTTTTTGTTCTACCTTTGTTAATTCTTACCTCACCACTGCGAATAATTTTGTAGACGTGACTTTTAGGCACGCCATTAAGTTGCGCCAATAAAAAATTATCCAGCCGTTGACCTACAGAATTTTCATCTATTTCAATATATTTAACTTGCTCGTTAGACACAATTTTCATGAAGTTTTAACTTTACTACTTATCTTATTGATGTTAGTGGGATTACTTGTTATAGTTCCAGTTGGTTTAGCGTACGTAAATTACGTTAAATACAGTGATCATAATAACGGTTGTCGGTTAGCAAGGCTAATCAATCGTTTAATTACTGTAAAACGAATCTGAATGCTTCAGTACTTTACTGACATTCAATATGGGGTTTATTCACTCAACCCATGATGAGTGATTTTAATTGCCCACCAACAACAGAAACTTAATACAGACATCAATGATAGCTAATCAAAAAAAACAAGCTGCTATGTCTGATCTCGTGAGAAACCAACTACTTTTAGTATATCCAAATATAAAGGCCCATAAAGTAATGACCCAATCAACAACTTCTCGCAGCTCTATTATTTCTGTGCACTGTGCGGCATCAGGAAACAAATTAAATGAAAAGAATGTTAATCAATGCGACTCACCCAGAAGAACTGAGGGTCGCCCTTGTCGATGGACAAAAACTATATGATCTTGATATTGAGGTTCCGGAAAAAGAACAAAAGAAATCAAATATTTACAAAGCCGTTATTACCCGAGTAGAACGCAGCTTAGAAGCCGTTTTTGTAGATTATGGCTCAGACCGCCACGGTTTTCTACCGTTTAAAGAAATTACCGGTCACGCGATCGGATTAAACACCCATGAGATAAAAGACAAAAACCTGATTAAAGAAGGTCAGGAAATTGTAGTTCAGATAGAAAAAGAAGAGCGCGGAAATAAAGGTTCAGCCCTCACGACACAAATAAGTCTGGCGGGTAGCTACCTGGTATTAATGCCGAATAGCCCTGGCGCCGGCGGTATATCTCGTCGAATAGAAGGTGATAATCGAACAGAATTACGCGAAGTTTTAGATCAATTAGAGGTACCAGATACTGTTGGAATTATTGTAAGGACGGCTGGTGTAGGCAAATCTGTAGAAGAACTGCAATGGGATTTAAATTATCTGACGCACTTATCTGACGCGATTAGTCGTGCCTCAGAAGGTCGTAAAGCGCCCTATTTGATTTTCCAGGAAAGTAATTTTGTCATTCGTTCTATTCGCGATTATTTACGCGAAGATATCGATGAAGTGCTTATTGACACCAAGGCGGCTTATAATTTAGCGCATGACTTTATGCAGCAAATCATGCCGCAATATTTATCACGCGTTAAACTATACGAAGAAACCGCTCCGCTTTTTACTCGCTACCAAATTGAAAGCCAGATAGAAATAGCCTATGGTCGCGAAGTTCCCTTGCCCTCTGGCGGATCCATCGTAATAGACCCGACTGAAGCACTCACATCGATCGACATAAACTCTGCACGCGCAACAAAAGGTAGTGATTTCGAAACCACTGCGCTCAATATAAACCTTGAAGCAGCAGATGAAATTGCAAGGCAACTACGCATACGCGACATGGGTGGGTTGTTCGTTATCGACTTTATCGACATGGGTTCTACGAAAAACCAACGCATGGTAGAACTGCGTATCAAAGAAGCGATGAAACACGATAGAGCACGAATCCAGTTCAGTAAAATTTCGCGATTCGGTCTGCTTGAAATGTCTCGCCAACGTATCCATTCGTCTTTAACGGAATCAAGTTTACCTGTTTGTCCGCGCTGTCATGGACAAGGCACCGTTCGAAGCGTTGAATCCCTGTCGTTATCGATCATACGAATTCTAGAAGAAGAAGCAATGAAAGAGCATACTGCTCGCGTAATTGTGCAATTACCTGTTGATTGCGCAACGTTTGTTCTTAATGAAAAACGCTCAGAAATTCATCAAATTGAAGCAAACCATAAGGTATCACTGGTGATTGTGCCAAACAAACACCTTGAAACGCCGCATTATGAAATAGAACGTGTTCGCACAAAAGAAGTTAAAGAAGATAACGCTGCGAGTCATGAACGCGCACCTAGTGTTAACAAGCCAGACATAAAACCATATAAACGTGAAGAACAAGAACAACAAAAAGCCGTTGTTCAGAACGTAATGCCTGCCACACAACAACCCGTTGCTAAAAAAGAGAGCAATGGTGGCTTCTTGAAACGTATCTTTAATTTAATCATTCCAGCAGCAAAAGAAGAGCCAAAACAAGAAAAGCCTAAAACAACAAGAACAAGAAAACCCCATGAAAACCGTCAACAACGCAGCCATCAGGCTGACGATCAAAGTGGAAATAACCGGAATCGGAAAAACACTAGCAATGCTGACAAAACAAACCCAAACCAGCTGAAAAACACCGCTGTTAATGAGGAAAAAATGGCGCATCAGTCCAACAACACTCCTGACGATGCGGCAACGGACAAACCAGCAACAACTCCACGTAAACGTCGTAGAAACCGTCGTTCTTCTTCAAGTACGGGTGAAAATAGAAATAACACCCAAAGAGTTGATAACGATGCTTCTAATACGGTTGACGCTAGCAATCAGGCACCCGCCGCTATTGCAACGCTGGCACTTATAGCGCCAGCGCATCAACGGGCAACAGGAGAATCCACACCTGTTAATAACACAACATTCTCTACAGATATTTCAGCACAAACTAGCCCTGCCACTAACGCTGAAATCAAACCAGCGGCTTCACCTGCACAAGCCCCCGTTACGGCAAACAACACCGGCGAAACAGCTAACAATGTAGTACCTGTTAAATCAGCGGTACGCCATCCTCGTCGTAGGAGACGGTCTTCAGGGCAGAACACCGCACCTAAGCAAGATCAGGAGGGAACGACTGAACAGAAGGCAGCTGTTAATGAAACGCCTAAGGTGGTCACTGAGCAGAAAGCACCAATTGCTGAAGCACCCAAGGTAGTCACTGAGCAGAAAGCATCTGTTGCTGAAACACCTAAGGTCGTCACAGAGCAGAAAGCACCGGTTGCTGAAGCACCCAAGGTAGTCACAGAGCAGAAAACGCCTGTTGCTGCAACGCCTAAGGTAGGCACTGAGCAGAAAGCACTGGTTGCTGCAACGCCTAAGGTGGTCACTGAGCAGAAAGCACCAATTGCTGAAGCACCCAAGGTAGTCACTGAGCAGAAAGCACCTGTTGCTGCAACGCCTAAGGTGGTCACTGAACAGAAAACGCCTGTTATTGAAAAGCCTATCGTAAAACCAGCATTTGAAGCTACTACACGCGACTCTCAGCCTTCTGGCTCTGTAAAAGAGGATTAAACACGCTAGACCGTTAACGTACAGCTAAAAAAACCCAGTGTTGACTGGGTTTTTTTAGCTTACTTATAAATAATAGTTTTTAAAGCTTAGTCAACATCATCGTAATAATCATTAATCAGCCGATCTAGAGCTTTTTGTTCTCTAATGGATTCAATACGATCTCGAATAGTAGCTCTGCTATTTTTTAGCACAGACTCATTAATTCCGTCTGAAAAAATCTCTTCATTTAATACGTTAGCAGCAATTATATTAGCGTTAATTTCAATCACCTCATTTTTTATAGCCATAAAGTTTCACTCCAAAGCTCAGCAAATTAAATACCAACTCGTTAAATAGCAGGAAGTGCCATCGGACAGTAGTTTCAATCGCATTATAGTTAAAAAAACAAAATTTGAAACAACTATTTTTATCGTTGTATATCAGTCAGTTATGTAACATAAATAATCGTTTTATAAAGTAAAGTTCAAAAAAACTTGCTTTTTATATATCTATGATTAAAATTCGCAACTCAATTTTTTCATAAAATACTTTAATGGTTTGGCCAACTTAAAGTTTTTTTCAGCTTGTCTCAATTTATCGACAACTATTATTCGTAGACTGTTTAATAAGGAAACGGTTTATGCATATTTCTACACCTATAGAGGTGGAATTGGATGTTCCCACCGTGGAAAAAGGCCACTAGAAAAACGTTAAAAACACACTGCAATCGGCCAAAACGAAACAAGCTAATAATGAAGTTAAATCAACGTAAAGGCGTTGAGTTCGCTGGTACTCATTTATTACTAGTCGCGTAACTATCGTTATTGACGACGGCGCAAACTATTTCAGTCAATGCCAGACTGCATTTGATTTAATCATTTTGAGCTGTACCGACCCGATGGGGCCTGGTGATGTACTATTGACCACTTATTTCTACGCAGATTGTAAAAAAATGCCTGACCGATAATGGCGTATTTGTAGCCCAGAACGGAGTAGCCTATATGCAGTTAGAAGAAGTAACCACAACGGCTAAACGCCTAAACCCCTACTTCGCCGAGCAAACTTTCTACTGCGCGGCCGTGCCTACTTACGTCGGTGGCGTCATGACTTTTGCCCTGGCAACTGACAGCATAGCAACAAAAGAAACACCACTAGAACTTATTCAACAACGCTTTAGCGCAGCAGATATTCAAACTCGTTACTATAACGCCGCTATCCATCAGGCAAGTTTCGCGCTACCGCAATATATCGTAAATGCATTACATCAGAATGCATAAATGATAGTAAGCTAATACATCGAAAAAATTCGCCTACTGGGCAACCGTGCATGTCTATCCTATCCAGTGTCGTCCATACAAGTTATCAGTTTCACCTTCAGGTTTAATCAATGAAATATTCAAATCTTTCTGCCCTGGTTTTATCGGGAGGACAATCGAGACGTGCCGATGTCGACGACAAAGGTTTAGCCAACTTAGCTGGAAAACCAATGATTCATTATATATTGACCAGCCTGCGTCAACACCTCAGTGATATAGCTATTAGCACTCACCAGCAGCACGAAGGCTACCGTCAATTTGGCTGCAGCCAGGTCAACGACCACTTTGATAAGCACCTTGGTCCATTAGCCGGCATCCACGCAGGATTGCTGCACTGTAATCATGAACAGTTATTTGTATTACCCTGTGATAGCCCTTTTTTAAACACCGCTCTTATCAGTTCACGGTTACTGCAGGCCAAATCAACATATCGGGCATGCATTGCCGTAGCTCATGATGGCGAACATATCCAACCTACTATTGCTATTATTGACCGCGCGATGATATCAAGCCTAAGTCTTTTCTTAAATCGTGGTGGTCGTCGCTTAATGTCATGGTTTAAAGAAGAACACGCCTTGGAGGTCGATTTTTCTGATCACAAAGATATGTTTTTTAATATCAATACACGCGATGATATAGAACAGGCTGAAGTCTATTTAAACAGCCAATATAAGTAACAAGCCTACAGGCACGTAACTTCCATCTCTCTTCGCACCAAAATAGTACGCACCATGCTTAATCAGCACTTTAATGGCGCAGCGCAGCATTTATCTCCCTAAGCTAACCTGTTATCTACTTGTTTATTATGTCTTTTAGCTAAGTGGCACGTGTCTTGCTAAATTGCTATTGAGGATTTTAAACGTACCTATTTTCCTCGACTGTAACGGCGCAGTGATACGACAACTTCCAAAATAAGGCAATGAAGCCAATTCGGGGTGTTGTTCCGTATTGGCTTTTTTATATATCAATTTTATTCATTAATAGAGAGTTAATATGAAAAATAAAAAATTCAGCCCACAGAAATACGTTTTTCTGTCTGCCCTGGCAGGCACGATGACCTTCGCCTCCGCAACCATTCAGGCAGAAGAATCTATACTTGACGCAATTTCAAAAGGCCAATCAAGCTTCAGCGCCAACCTGCGATATGAAAACGTGGACCAGGAAAACAAACCAGAAGAAGCCAACGCTTATACCGCCAGACTAACAGCAGCGTATAAAACCGGCACTTATTATGGTCTGGGTATTTACGGCGAAGTTGAAAGCGTCCACAGCTTATTTAGCAATAATTATGCACATAAATCACAAGAAAAAGGCGCGACCTACCCTGTTATAGCCGACCCAAATGAAACGGAACTAAATCAAGGCTATCTGTTTTACACCGGACTTAGCGACACCTCTGTCAAACTGGGTCGTCAGGCACTCACCTACCGCGACGCCCCCTTTCATAGACACATCGGAACCGTTGCATGGCGTCAAAACTGGCAGACACTCGACGCTTTCTCCGTTGCAAACAAATCAATCCAGGACACGACTATTAGCTATGCCTACGTTTGGAATGTAAACCGTATCTTTGGTGAAGATGCGCCAGAACCATTAGATGATTTCGAAAGCGCCTCTCACCTGATAAATGCTCAATACACGGGTTTTAAGCCAGTAAAGCTAGAAGCTTATGCGTATTTATATGATTTTAAAAATGCGGATGCTTTTTCAACCAATACATATGGTTTAAGAGCCAGTGGCGCTACGCCCATGGCTAATGGGGTTAGCGCTATTTATACCGCTGAATACGCAACCCAGTCTGATGCAGCAGATAACCCTAACTCCATTGATGCGGATTATTTATTGGGCGAATTAGGCGCAAAAATGACATTCGACGGGCCATTGAAAACGTTGCTAGTAAAAGCGAGTTATGAACTGCAAGAAGGCAATGGTGGAGCAGATCGTTTCGTCACTATCTTAGGTACGAATCACGCTTACCAGGGCTGGGCAGATCAATTCCTGGTGACTCCTGGCGATGGTATTGAAGATATCTATTTAACTGCTGTTGCAAATGCTTACGACATGACATTTGTTGCTTCTTATCACGACTTTAGCTCAGATAAAAACAGTTACGATTATGGTACGGAGTTTAATATCCAGGCAACAAAGCAAGTAGCTAAAAACTACACCATTGGTCTTAAGTATGCCGATTTCAATGCTGATAAGAATAGTCTAAACACAACGGCTCCTAACGATGTCACTAAAATTTGGGCTTTCGTACAGGCTAAATTCTAAATTATTTCAGGCCTTCGCATCCTTCTTATAGTTTAAACAGCTAAATAAAATTTGATGAAAACCAAAGTACTTTTATTCAACACGACAGCTGATGAGCTGGTTGATATTCAAAATAGCTTATACCAGTCCAACTACGAAGTTATGGGTATCTGTTCTAGCTTAAGTCAAGTCAGTCAGGCCGCTTTATCGGGTACCGTCGATTTACTGATGGTGGTGACAGACAAAAGGTTTGATCAATTATTTAGCTGTGTACAACAAATTAATTTACATAACCCTCTGCCTGTCGTCGTATTTACCTACGACGACAGCAGGGATGTTATTAGGCTTGCGATTAAATCCGGGGTTAGCGCCTATATCGTCGATGGTTTGCAGGCCAAACGAATCGTTTCCATATTAGATACGGCGATTTTCCGTTTTCAGGAACAGCAGCAAATTAAACAAGAATTAGCGAAGACCAAAACCAGCTTAACCGAACGAAAGTTGATCGATAAAGCAAAAGGCATCGTAATGAAGCGTTCAAATATTGATGAAGACGCTGCCTACAAAACACTACGAAAAGCAGCGATGGATAAAAATATGAAATTGGCTGAGTTAGCCAAAAGTATTATTTCAGCTAGCGAGCTGCTTGTACCAAGAAACTAAATAGCTAAATTGTAGTACTACACCCCAACGGCGGGGTAATAAAAAAATGACCCGATAAGGTCAACTGGACAACGACGTCCGTATGCACGTTTTTCTTATGAAAAACGAGCTGTGGGCGTTTTTTTAGATTTTTAATTAACACGGGAAAACAAATGAAAACAGACGACAAAAAACTTATGAAAAAAGAAAAAGGGGCATTATTTAAAAAATGCCTCGCCGGTCTTGCACTAACCGTTGTTGGTGGCTTGAGCGGCGCCTATTCAGCAGAACTTGAAAAAGATGAACTCAAATTTGGCTTTATCAAACTAACCGATATGGCGCCATTAGCCATTGCTTATGAAAAAGGTTTTTTTGAAGACGAAGGCCTATTCGTCACCATTGAACCGCAAGCAAACTGGAAGGTATTGCTCGACCGTGTGATTGATGGCGAACTCGATGGCGCTCATATGCTGGCCGGTCAACCACTCGGCGCAACCATAGGCTTTGGTACAAAAGCAGATATTATTACGGCCTTTAGTATGGATTTAAACGGTAACGCCATTACCGTATCGAACGACGTTTGGGCAGCCATGAAGCCACACATTGCAAAACAAGCTGATGGTAAACCCGTGCACCCCATTAAGGCCGATGCATTAAAGCCCGTTGTTGATCAGTTTAAAGCGGATGGAAAACCGTTCAAAATGGGCATGGTTTTTCCTGTATCGACTCATAACTACGAGTTACGTTATTGGTTAGCTGCCGGTGGTATTCACCCTGGATACTATTCCAAATCTGATATTACAGGCCAAATTGATGCCGACGCCTTATTGTCAGTGACCCCTCCTCCACAAATGCCATCAACGCTTGAAGCCGGTACCATTAATGGTTATTGCGTAGGTGAACCTTGGAACCAACAAGCCGTGTTTAAAGGTATTGGCGTTCCCGTTGTAACCGATTATGAAATCTGGAAAAACAACCCTGAAAAAGTGTTTGGTGTTAGTGCTGAATGGGCAAAAGCGAATCCAAATACGCATAAAGCGGTGATCAAAGCGCTTATTCGCGCGGCTAAGTGGCTTGATGATAATAACGACGCAAATCGTCCTGAAGCGGTAAAAATACTGGCCCAACCTGAGTACGTTGGTGCCGATTATGATGTCATTGCCAATAGCATGACTGGTACGTTTGAATATGAAAAAGGTGATAAACGAGAGCTGCCTGACTTCAACGTATTTTATCGTTATTACGCTACTTACCCATACTACTCAGATGCTATCTGGTACCTAACTCAAATGCGCCGTTGGGGACAAATTACCGAAGAAAAATCTGACGAATGGTTCCACGAAATTGCGAAAAAAGTCTATCGTCCAGACATCTATTTAGCAGCGGCGAAAGAATTATTAGCAGAAGGAAAAATTTCTAAAGAAGACATGCCCTGGGATTCAGATGGTTACCGCGCACCACAAAAGCACTTTATTGACGACATTACTTACAATGGACGTACGCCAAACGCCTATTTAGGCCAGTTTAAAATTGGTTTAAAAGGTAAGGATATCGTTAAGTAAAAATTAAGCCAGGAACGCCCGATTCATTCAGGCGTTCCTGGCAATTTAATAAAGGTACACCTATGTCAAATAACGCAATATTAAAAGAACAGGTAACTATGTCTCAGCAGGAATTAGAGCAAGACAAACAAGCAAAAACCACTCAACCTCAAACCAAGCCCAGCTCTAAAGAAGGAGTTAATATGTCACTTAAAATTATTAGTTTTCTAAACCTTATTGGTTTCACCTGGTTTATACCCTTTGTTAAATTATTATCCGGTGAAGACCCTATACAACAATTGAAAGTAATCCTTAAAGTCATCGGCGTACCCGTACTTGCGATGTTACTTTTTTTAGTTTTATGGAGTTGGGGCGCCTCAAAAGTGCACACTAGCCTGGGCGCCATTCCAGGCCCTGCATCCGTTTGGCAAGAAACTAAAAGTCTCGCAGCGGATCACTATAAAGAGAAAGAAAAAGAGATGGCTTTCTATCAACGTCAAGATTCTCGCAACGCTAAAATATTAGAAAAAAACCCTGATGCGGTTGTAAAAATACGTCAATACACGGGTAAAGCAACCTATCCACAACAAATCTTGACCAGTCTATGGACGGTATTTGCTGGTTTTATATTGGCCAGTATCATCGCTATTCCACTTGGTGTTATATGTGGTTTAAGCCCTGCATTTAACGCTGCCATTAACCCTATTATTCAAATATTTAAACCCGTTTCACCGCTTGCATGGCTACCCATCGTGACCCTGGTCGTTAGCGCCGTATACGTTGTAGATGGAGAGCCCATGTTTAGCAAATCATTTATCGTATCAGCAATCACCGTAACCCTATGTTCCTTATGGCCTACGCTCATTAATACCGCCGTTGGTGTATCAACTATTGATAATGATTTGATGAACGTATCTAAAGTATTGCAATTAGGCTGGTGGAAAACCGTCAGAAAAATTGTATTACCTAGTTCACTACCGATGATTTTTACCGGTTTACGTCTGTCACTAGGCGTTGGCTGGATGGTATTGATCGCCGCAGAAATGTTGGCTCAAAACCCTGGCTTAGGCAAATTTGTCTGGGATGAGTTCCAAAATGGTAGCCAACATTCATTGAGTAAAATTATGGTGGCCGTATTCACTATCGGTATCATCGGTTTTATTCTCGATCGCATTATGTTGACGTTACAAAAGTATTTCTCTTATGGCGACGCAATGTAAGGAGCATTCAATATGTCATTTTTAGCATTAAAAAATATCAGTAAATCATACGGATCAGGACACAATAAAACAGACGTTCTGAGTAATATCAACCTGGATATAAAAGAAGGTGAATTCGTCGCTATCGTGGGCTTCTCAGGTACTGGAAAAACGACCCTCATATCTACCATTGCGGGCCTCATTAAAGCCGACAGTGGCGAGGTAATTATGGAAGGCGAAGTTGTAACTGGGCCCAGCTCAAAACGCGGCGTGGTATTTCAAAGCTATTCTTTGATGCCATGGCTCACCGTATACGGCAATGTCGCCCTAGCTGTTGACTCGGTTTTTGCGAATTTATCGTCCACTGAACGGCAACAGCGTATCGAAAAGTACATAGATATGGTGGGCTTATCGCACGCGACAAACCGGCACCCTTCAGAACTATCGGGCGGCATGAGGCAACGCGTGAATGTGGCAAGAGCGTTGGCCGCTAGTCCGCACGTATTATTGCTCGACGAGCCCCTCAGTGCCCTAGACGCCCTCACCCGCGCCAACTTACAAGATGAAATTATCCGCATCTGGGAGCAGGAAAAGAAAACCGTCGTGCTCATCACCAATGATGTGGATGAAGGCCTTATCATGGCCGATAGAATTATTCCTCTTAACCCGGGGCCTAATGCTACTTTTGGCCCCGAATTTATTGTTGATCTACCACGCCCGCGCGACAGAACAGCGATGAACCACGACGAAAAATTCAAAAAACTCCGTAGCGATATCACACAGTATTTAATGAATATCGGGATTGCCGACGCGGCTGAAGCAGAGAGCAAAGTCTATCAGCTGCCTAACGTTCAACCTAATACCGCCGCAAACTTTGGTTTGACCGATAACGAAAAACCTACTGTGCTAGAGCCATATCAGCAAGGTATCGGAGATAAAAAATATTTAGAGTATTTCAATTTAAGTAAAGTTTACCCCACACCCAAAGGCCCACTAACCGTTGTTGATGGTTTTAACCTTAATATACAAAAAGGCGAATTCATTTCTATCATTGGCCATTCGGGTTGCGGTAAATCGACCGTTTTATCCATGACCGCCGGTCTAACAGAGGTCAGCGACGGCGGCATCGTATTGGATAAAAAAGAAATAATGACCGCCGGCCCAGACCGCGCCGTTGTTTTCCAAGCACCTAGCTTATTTCCCTGGCTAAGCGCCAAAGAAAACGTAGCCTTAGGCGTAGAGCGTGTTTACCCACACGCTAGTAAAGCCGAACGTAACGATATTGTGGAGTATTACCTAAGCAAAGTGGGCTTAGGCAGTGCCTTTAATAAAAAAGCCGCTGAATTATCGAATGGTATGAAACAACGCGTTGGCATCGCACGTGCTTTCGCCTTATCGCCCAAGCTTCTATTATTAGATGAGCCATTTGGCATGTTAGATTCCCTAACCCGGTGGGAGTTACAAGAAGTGCTAATGGAAGTCTGGACGCGCACCAAAGTGACCGCAATTATGGTCACACACGACGTCGATGAAGCGATTTTATTAGCCGATAGAGTCGTGATGATGACTAATGGTCCGAACGCTAACGTCGGTAAAGTAATGCAGGTAGACCTACCCCGACCGCGTAGCCGTAAAGCACTGGTTGCACACCCTGATTATTATAAATACCGAGAAGAATTATTGAGCTTTCTTGCCCAATGTAATGACCATTAATAAATATGATAAAAGTCATTGTTGTAATAAATCAAACCCGTAAAATCACAGGTGTTGGCATGTTCTCAATATGTTCAACCTCCTCAGATTCGAAAGAATCTCTTATACCCGCGATAATTTATCGCGGGTTTTTTTAGCTTCATATTAAATTATCACCCATCAATCATGCCGGGTTTTTTACAAATTTGAATGTAAACATTGGCGACTAATCAGTAGGGTAATGCACTGTTAACCATACGGTTTCAACCGTTGGACTCGTCCATTTAACTTTATGTTTCGTGTGTGCTGGAATATTCAGGTAACTACCCGCCATAAGGTGACACTCATCATCCCCTTCAAACGCGATAATAGCCTCTCCACTTAAAACCATCACCCATTCCGCAAGAGGCTGGTCGTACCAACCAAATTCCGGTGAAGATTGGCCTGTCGATACTATCCGCTCAATTTTCATATCGCCCTGCTGAATAAGCGTCTCAGCGAGTTCCTTATCAAGGTCTTTAGGGATTAAATCAAAAATATTATTGGGGTTCATCATTAATGACTTCCCACTCTTCTATGCCACCATCTACTTGTGTGAATAAAGGATGTGTTTTTATTTTTTTAATTAACTGCAATTCTTCATATCGACTTGGGTCACGCACCTTTAGTTTATTCAACAAATGCTTGAATTCGTAATTCAGCTGCCCTTCGGTTACTAGCATAAGTTCGCATTTGGTATTCTGGACTATTTTTGCCCTGTTAAAATTATAGGCTCTATTATCCGCCTCATCCGCAACACTAGAAAGATAGCTACAAATAGCTACTTCAGCATTGCCAGTACTTTTGAACCTCTTCAGCTGTGGATGATTCTTGTAACCCTTTGTCTTGCCGAGCAACACATTTTGCGCCAATAATCCCTCTCGCCACAAGGCTACTAAACCTTTTGAATCTAAATAACCTGGATGTATTGACCAAAGTCTCATAATTTACCTTTTGCATTACGCCATGCTCACCAGCGCCCAAGCCGGAGAGGTTTTTGTGGTAGAGTGAGCGCAGCGAAACCCACAAAAACAGCGTAGGTTTGGGCGTCTGCGTGGAGCCGTTTGTTAGGTAGCACGATGCAGGCCGTTAGAATACGAAATTATAATTTCTTTCGATGCCTCTTTTGCAAACTCGAGTTCCCAAATTTCACCAATACTTTTGACCATATCAGCTAAAAAACAAGCTGAATAAGATAAGATTAACCCAGAAAAAACTTCTTCCATTTCACTTCCATGTATCTGTCTATGGACTGTATCCTTTATAGATGTTGGTGTTGAATGTACGTGGTTTGATAACAACTTGTAAATGCCATTAAATTCATCCATATCTAATTTACGTTCAAACGCTATTTCTGCCTGACTCAAAAGGGAACATTTACGTCCCTTTATTATCTGCCTCCTTGCTTCTTGCTCTAAAGAGCTAAATATCTCGCTTGATTCTAGATCCGTTCTTAACATAGTCCGCCTGTTTTCGAGATAAGATATGTCCTCAGCGCTGAACCCTAAATAATTTGCAATCCTGAGCATCGTTGTGGCGTCATGATATTCGTACAAAGTAAAACGAAAGTCTATTTCAGTTTTCTCTGCCTCATCGATACAATAATACCAATGTAAATTAGCCCCTTCTATAAGATTTCTGCATAGTGAAGATATTGATGAAAAATCTACGAAATCAACTTTCTTTTTATCAGAATTCGGTAAAATATTAATTAAGGAAGTACAGCTAGGGACGATCTTAGCTAAGTAATAGGTCGACAATTTTTTCCGTTTACCTTCAGTTTCAACTCCATCAAACTGCTGAGAGAGGTCATAAGCTATTTCGGTAATAAAATCAAAATCCTTAACCAAATCTATAAAATTATTCATAGCCTAATTTTATACCTAACGTTTTAATCAGCCGACGCGTTAGCAGTCGGCTGGATTGATTTGTTAAGTAGCTCTTCCGTCATTTTATGAATGGATTTTTGCATTTTTGACAACCCGAGACCTCAGCATAACGGCTGATTTTCACCATCAATGTTAAG